>Ga0209367_1001306_pt1 | contig 30101 bp, 13 predicted proteins | sample WorMetLIZISLAND2_FD_187412 | JGI IMG/M metagenome (GOLD analysis project Ga0209367, IMG submission 187412) | Marine gutless worms symbiont microbial communities from Max Planck institute for Marine Microbiology, Germany - Olavius geniculatus... ...
GTAATAGTTCATGACGCTTAATAACAGAACAAAATGCACATAAAATTACAACCACATTATAACACTTAGTCTGATTTAGTCATGAAATCAACGTTTAGAATTTGTGCTCGATATGTCCACCATTCTGCTGCAAAAATCGTGTAGATCTAAGCAGTATTTCTGAAGTTAGAAGCTATATAACAGAGTGGCCCCGTTTTTTGGGCCACCCTGTAGGTTATCGATGTTCTTTATGATTATCAGTGTTGAGCATCAAACCATAATCTGCTGCTGTGGATAAACACGTAGGGAGCATAATTAAGCACAGGCTCGTCGAGAAAGGGAGTATGGGGGTATTAAGTTACTCCGGGTCCTCCGACGTTTGGGCGCCCCGCCGTCGCTCGAAAATATAAAGTAAACAAGTACGCGCTGAAGAAAAATTCCAAAAATGTTCTCCCCAGAGAAGCCCCGCGAAAATGTTTCCCCAGGCCCCGCTGTGGCTCTCGACGCCTCTGTAGCGGAACTGCGCATTTACACACACATCTTTATTTACCGTAATGCGGTAGACAAGAAATGAACAGCAAAGAAATAATAAAACTTAACTAAAAACTTAACTAAGACTTAAAGATATAATATAATGTCCATCAGTACTCAAAATGCAGCAAGACAGCACAGATAACATAAAAAGTTATTACTTTGGCTGAACCGAGACAAAAAAATTTTTTACGTCTAGAAATTGCATCAGCTACAGGCAAACAATTGAACATATTCATACATTCAGCAATAACATCATCAAACCTAGTCTGAAATATTTTGCTGAAACAACTCTAAATTACATACTGCAAAGACTTAGTCACTGTTTTGTTAACAGGACAAGCTTACGTAGGGACCTACATTCTGCAGTTCAACGGATGCGTTGTCAACGAACAGTTCTGGGTCGTGATATCTAGTACTTACAAACGCAGCCGTTCAAAAAAAACGATTATAAAATGCGATAAAAACAAACAAAAAAGTCAGCCCAGTGTCGGCACAATACGCGGCCGTCTAGCTAACTATAGGCCTACAATAAAAATATACACTGCATTGCATAATCCTAATCCTAAGTTCCTAACCACGATCTTTTGAGCTGAAAAATGGTAAAGCGGTTATTTCCGCCCTGGAAAACGTTTTGCTATTTTTTTCTGTGATTTTCGGTTATTACACTTTTTTCGTTTCTGTTTTATGACAGACGGACGGACGAGCAAAACCCGTAATTTGGCCTTGAGAACAGTTAGAGTAAATACGGCTGAATACTTGTACGAGTAGAGCGAATTCGAGGCTGGAAGTATCGAGAGAAGGTCCGTAGTAGAGGCGCAGATGGACAACATAAAGTGGCAGCCAGGAGAACGTGAACACCACCACGACCGTCACCAGCATCTTTACCACTTTCACCTACACACAGCATAGTACACATACACAACTGTCGCAGTCACACCGTGCGATGTATTATCCGAAGATGTTTTTGAATACAAAGAAAATGCAACTACAGTTATTGGATGATGTAGGCTAGTGTTATAGGCGCCACCGAGAACTTTGTTTAAAGGTGGTGGTGTTATACCTCTTAATGGAAGACAATTTCAAAGCTACGGAGCGTCACCTGCCGTATGGGATCACACAGTGTTATTTTTCACCCGACACTGGTGAACGTGCTCCGCCTTCACTCCAGCCAGATAGGCTGGTACTCGATTTACCCCGGGAAAATAGAAGGCTGAGTTGACCTAAGCGGCTGGTTACATACCGAGATGGTTTACATGCCCGAGGCAGTCACACATCCAAGTACTAACCCGGCCCACTGTAGAGCAACTTCGTTGATCAGACACAACGCGTTACCGCTACGCTAGACCACCAAACTATACGTTTAGTGGTGCTTCGCGCTTTATGAATCTACGGATTACTAATTGATTGACTGTATCAGAAAACCGCTACCCAGACCAAGTTCCAAAATTCGTTACCGGTATTTCGTTCGAAATCCGAATACTGTTCTTGTACTGATTATTAAACAATGCTAAACTAAATATCGTAGGCTACAATCGTTACTACATGTATTTCCGTTGACGAACATAATGCACATTTGATAGCATAAACATAATGTGGACGTTTTGTATAAAAAAACCTTATCTTTGTAAAAACTTGGGTGTGTAAGTATAATTGCATTTCGTTTTACGTCATTTACTTAAAAGTTGAAACCGGATCCAGGTACCCAGGTAAGTGCAACCGGTATTCGGTTCCTAAAACGGGTAAAACCTTAAAGCATTCCGAATCACAAAAACTCGCAACGAATTATTATTGTTGAATGTTTTTATTTACCCATATTTAGCATACTTTTTTAATCTTTGGCTTAAAACACAGGAATGATCTCAAAAGTAACTGAAGGCCATAAGCAATATGCCAGAGCGACTTTAAGTAGTGATATTGCTTCAAAGAATAATCTCAACTTTTCAAGCAAAAAAACGATATATACGAATTACGTAGGGGCCGGTGAGTGTAATTTTATGCCTATCACTTGCACACAATAATTCCGAATGCGGTGATTAATATTTCGGCACGAAATAAAGAGTAGGCAGGTATTGCAGTAGCGTCGTTGTTTGTATCATAAATTTTGTTTTTAATGCTTTCTGCTGTGGATGATAAATTGGATACCAGATGGCGCGTGTGTGACCAGAGATATTTTAGTTTTAAAGTCAATTTTAGTTTTAGTTTTTGTATAGTTTTATTTTATTCCCAGACGGCTTAATTGTGGTTTTTATACAATTTTCTTTAATAGTTAATTTTGAACAAAATCGCTTTTAGGACAACAAATTTGACTCTTAGTTCATGTTTTGATACAAGTAAAACAAATACCACCAATTTTTGTTTTCGTTTTTGTTTTAGTCACTAAAATACCTCTGCGTGTGTGACGGTCAGTCGGTGCAAGACAGATGGTATAAGGACAGACTGTAATAACATCGCGCGGTAAAAAAACCACCTCCACATTTGCATCAGCGCAGCTGCTGCTGAAGCTCAGAGCGCGTGAAGGGATTGATGGCAGTCGCACGACTAGCAGACAGAGAAATGAAATTGTGAGCTAATCTGTCAAAAGCCGGAAGAAACAGCAGCGACGAGTGCGTCGCCGACAGTTCTCGTAGTCAGATAAATATATATGTCTAAGCGGCAAAGCTAGTATATATTGTTTACATTTCATGCCATTAGGCACTGTGCTTCTTTGCGGCGTGGACAAATATAATATAGTCCGCAAAACATTTGGCTATAAAATACTTTAACGGGTCTGGTCGCTCATGGTCCATAACTCTGCAAGACTGGTTCAGCGCACGCAAAACACCCTTGTTTACAGCATTGTTATTTCACAAGGTAGTGTAGCGACGCTTTTTAGATGCGGTGAGATCTTTAGTAATATTTTTGTTGCAAATGTCCTGCAAAATGTGCCAGTGAAAGAATTTTGAAAATCCGTTAAAAAGTAACAAAGTAATTACCTTAGAATCCCGCACTCTTGACTGTCCCAATCACGATACCACCCACAGCATCTTTTCTGTGTCCGGAAACTCGCTACTAACAGCAGCCCCAGCTTCATCGAGATCAGCTTCTGTGGTCATTTTAGAATTAATTGTTTATCAGGGCCTTTAAAGCTACCTTACTTTACCATATTCGTGGTAGCTTTGCTTAGCTTGTTAATTATTGTACTGAACAGAACATCTTAAAGAATTGCATTTTCGGAACACGCTTTGCCGCACAGATGGACATATTTACTTGGCTACAAGAAGTGAAGATTAGTTAACGCACTCGTGGCTGTTGTTTCTTCCGGCTTTTGACAGATTAGCTCACGATTTTCATTTCTTTGTCTGCTACTGCTGTGACTGCTATTAACCGATCTACCCGCTCTGAGTCTGTGAGGCAGTTGTGCTGATGCAAAAGTCGCGGCGGTTTGTTTTTTCCACATCCGATCGCATTATCGACCGCGAGGGCGGAAGACGCGATAATCCGTTTAATGCGGCGAGAAGAAGCAAGAAAAGAAACGTCGAAATTGCAGGTCCGCAATTCCTCTGATTTATTTCCAGCCGCGGTTGTGAGTAATTGAACTAGTTCCGGAAAGTGGTCGTCGCGATGCGTGAGTGTGTGGTGTGTAGGCCTACTGCGCACCTTTGATCGCTGTATGACATAAAAATCGATGACCTTGGATGACCTTGAAGGGTCATAACGCACTGCGGTATGCCAATCGTGCAGCATTGTGGCTAAACGGTAAGTTGTGCAGAAGGTACGGCGATAGTACCTTTGATCTCTGTATGACGGTCTGTGCACCGCCGCCGCCTCCTTCGTGCAGGCCTTGAGCGCCACGGTTACACACTCTCCGAGCGATCAGCGCGTAGCACACGCTAATCACCACCAGCGGGATCGTGCGACCTTGACCCTGACCTTCACCTTGACCTCGACCTCCAGCGGGATTGTGTAGCACGTGACAAAGATGGCCACCAGGAAGTAGTTACGCTCCATGCGCGGCGTCGGCCAGTTCTGCACGCAGATGTATTCGACGTACTCCGCGCCGACACCGGAACCGGAAGTCGTCGTCATCGTCGTCGTCGTCGGCTGGGCGGTTGTGTCGTCATCGGAACTTGCGTTTCCTGTCGAAGTCGGTTGTTGAAAATCGTCGTGCGGTCGCTGTCGGTAGAAGACGGCCCATGGCGACATGATTGCGGCGGCGAACGACCAAATTAGCACGATTATGATGCGCGCCGTTCTACCGCTCACGTGACAACGCAAACCGTGACAAATCGCCAGATACCTGCATGTGTACAGTGGATAAATAACGTAGTTTAATAAAGATGATAAATTAGAGACCAAACGGCGTATGTGCGTGGCAGAAATATTTTAGTTCTGAAGTTAATTCCAGTTTTCGTTTTTGTACAGTTTTATTTTTCCCAGAAGGCTTAATTTTTATTTTTGCACAATTTTCAAGAGAAAGTATGTTTTATTTTTCTGACGGCTTTGGATAGCATACATGTAGCGGCGGTCCGCAGTCAAATCCTCTTGCCGGGAGGGCGGAATCAATCTCAAACCATGCACAGTTGTTACTATCCATCCAGCCCTAAGATCGCCTTGCACCCATGTTTGTAAATGTTCAGTTCACACCCTGCTAAACCACGATGTGAAAGCTATACTGCGCGCTAATTTCGTTAAGTTGAAATACAGTATACGATAAATTTCGATTGCTAATTATTAATAATTGCAGACATTAGTATTTCGCAAGGTATAGTAATGATCTTTTGACATGCGATAATTTATAATTATAATGATTACTTTGATCCAAATTTTACATAAATATGCCGAGAAACAATTTACGAAAACAGTCAACGTTTGATACAACACTAAAACGTCGATGTGTGTGCATCTTCTGACATTATACCGTGCACATTAAACCACGAAAAAGTTTGTTACAACAGGGTCTAATTTGTCAGTATCAGCGCCACATCTTTTTTCCATTTTTCCCATCTGAGAGCAGAAAATAAATAGCATACAAATTAAATCAAACTGCCCTTTATCATGTCAATTTTTCAATAATAAACTGCGAATTGACGTCAGAATATGTATTTAAATGTTTCTTTAGTCCAATACCATCCGCTGACTGTTGTGTTTCCGCGTACTTCGTTTCATAAAGATTGTTTTGCATTATGTTAATTTTTTACTTGAGTTTTCTTGTAGACCTACTGTATGACTTCCAAATTTGTACACTGAAATCCAATTTTTTTAGCTTGAAAGTCATGACGTCTTGAAAACTTAGTGACCATGGTGACGACGACGTCACAGCCAATCGGTGTGCTCAGCTCTGCTGCGGCTTAAGAGGTGTGGCTGCAAAATTTTAGAAAAAGTGAAATTTTCTCAAACGGACGAGTTCCGGCGATGTAGGACACGGATCCGCGTGCAAAATTTCGCGACCGTATGTCGTGCAGTTTAGAAGTTATTGGCGGTCGCAACTCAAAAGTTTAGATGTCCACATGCAAGTTTAATCTGTCTGTCGCTGACGCAGGGTGTCGCGTGTGAATATGTGATTCCATTGGCGCATTTTGATTTATATGACTCATTGTAGCAGATCTAGCTCCGTGGGCGTCTATAGCCATTCATCGCATAAAACAGTAATTTTGTTTTGCGAACGATGTTAAAATACCCCGGTACGTAATAAATGATGTCATCAGTTGCTTGCGCAATCTGAAAAATTTCGAAGGTTATGATACGAATTGGGAAATTTAAAAAAACCTCTTAAAGTAATTGTTAAAGATTCCACCACACTTTAACTGTATCGCTACACTACCATGTGAAACATAAATTTTCAGAAATCATTAAAATCGTTTTTTTCGGGACACAGTGTATAAACAAACTCATTTGTGGTTTGTACGCAATTCAGCTTTCTGTTCGCCATACCATTACAAAGTCTGTTTGGTTTATTTGGTTTAGCTTTATTGCTGACATTTTCACGGCCATGGAATGTAGGTTATTTGAGCAGCAGCAATTCGTTATAAACCACGTGTATTTTATAAGGAGTAGGGACCTGGATTTTAAAATCCGGTCACATGGCTATAATCACGCACGTTCAACAGCTATGCAGCTATCTCATGCATAGATTTTGTTATAGGCCTACCATATGTCGTAAGCTCTGTGTAAAATTCGGATGCTCTGCCGATAACGGGGGGGGTGGAAACTATTTAAGAGGACGTAAATTTACAAATTCAATCACTGCCGTCGTTTCTGGGGACTGTTCAATTCTTGTACATGCAACAGAATAGATGTTTTGAACTGTTCAAAACACCTATTCTGTTGTACAGGGAAGCAATGTTTCAAATTTGGTGATGATTAGTCCACAAATGACGTAACAATCTAGTCCGCGGACTCCGGACCGCCAGGCGGACACGTCAAAATGATTTTGTATTCCGCGCACTGCTGCGTATTGCATTCGACAGACGATAATTAGCCGTCCATTCAGCAGTTTTTACTGACAGAAAGTGGTGCATCTTGTATCTGTATGATCAGCAAGACATTGTACTTAGGGTCTACACATGTAGCAAGCGCGGGTACCTGTCAAAAGCGATTGCCATCAATGTGTTTACCGACGCACTGACTGCGGTACCCTGCAGAAACGGCGTCGCTTTGCACATAAATGCGCCGTAGTTCCAACCTGAAACACAACCACTGGTCATCGGTTTCATAGAACTGGAAGCGCCTGGACAGCGCAAACGTCCGCCGAGTCTGCGGCCATGAGACCACAGCTTCTGCGTGACAACAAACGGCACTGTAGTAGAATAGCATATACCCTTCAAGTCGACTCGAAAGTAGAAAAAACATTTTTTGCGAAATGTTTTATTTTACAGTAGCCTCGATAGTTATGTGCTTTTGACATTGGCGATTGTGTCCCTACGTAGTAAACAGCTTTAACATTAACTCTTTAACTTGTTTAAAAATGTATTCGCTCGGTATTCACTGTATGTTTTCGCGTTGCAGTCGTAGCACACAAAACATCAACGCCAACAAACGGATAAATAAAAAAAATTATCTATTAATTTGTTGGTTACTGTCGACATGTTGCGATTTACGTCGTCAAACTAGATTACGTTTGTATCGCGATTCGGTGAACAAAAATCTTGCTACGAGCCCAATCTGTTATTATTCTCATGGAGCGTATACACAGTACGACAGCACTAAGCTGAATTGAACTCAGAGTTCAGTTCAGTTCCCTCGCTATAAACAGGGCTTTATATTTTTCTGCAGCTGTTGTGAGTTCACATTCAAAGTCAGATTTGCATGACATCAGCAAATGCAGTTTGTTTCCAACTTAAGGTTGTGATCCACGATAATATCTAGATAACGTATCGACAGCTTATTAGAATTGTAAAACTCGCACCCGCGACAACGTCGGGTGAATCGGGAATAAACGAGCATCGCCCACCACGGGCCCATGTCAGTTGCATGCAGTGCGAGCTCTACCTCCTGGGTGCAGTATAAATGACGGTGGAACACATGTAGATAGACGGCTAATGAATCTAATTCTCCAGTCTCTCCGGTAATTGACCACATCCAATACTGTATTGGCTCGTTAATCGCAGGTTATTTGATCTACGTGCGTACGGAACAAGGAACGACCTAACGTCGTGCTAATCAAACATGGCCGTAGCTTAGTTTATTTACTGCAAAACGTAAACTTTCACTTATTTTTCCATTTTTTATTTATCTATTTTGTTCTTTTACTGTATAGGGACTATAAACCTCAAATTTTGGCACGGCGCCCGTTTGAGATTATAGCAGTTAGATCTGTCGAGTTAATCGCTTCGTGCAAAAAAATTGTAACTGCGCTCAAATTTTCAACGGTATTACGTTTTATTTTGATCGTGATTCATTTGTTGATGCGTTAATACGCTAATTAACGCATTGATTTGATGTAGCTGCAGCTGCAGCAATTAACGCTCTTTTTGTCGCAAAAATAAAGCTTAAGCGTCCCAGCTTGAGAGTCCTATGTGCCCCGTGGTATTCGAAGCCTATGAAAGGCGCCAACGGAAGCTGTGCCCGAGTAGAAGTCGTCCAGGTATAGATTTCATCGGTAGCTGTAGGGTGACAAGCGAAATCTTCATCTCATGCTGTCATTACAGAGAATGGAATATGTCTGCGTAAGCACTGAACGAGTTTTCATGTACGCCACGGGCTCAGACGGACGAGAACGACTGTCTGCAACATACGACTTCATTAGTCAATATCAGTCGTCGACATTTCCACATATGTCCACAGTGCAGACTCGTCTCACATAGGCTAACATTAGCGTTCTGTCCGTGTAATTACTTTAAGAAAATGGTTTGTCGCATGTGAAAAAACTTTCTGCATTTGTTTTTGCGTGTTTTCAGATGAATTCCCGCAATTTTTTAGACTTTCTACTTTAAATACTCCTCCTGAACGTATAACCCTAACCAAATGTCGCCTGTGTGAAAATAGATTAAGAATAAAAAGCCGGTGGCACGATAGACAAAAAACCCAGCTGTCGATAGGAAAGACGCGCTACTGTTCCTGTTGCAGTACTGACCTTCACGGCCATCCAAGGTCGATGATTTTTATCTCATCTGAAAGAGCATAAGCGTCATGCGATTTTCTCTAGTAACCAATAGCAACCTTGGCCCTATCTCTCACTTTTTCCGAGATACGGCCACTTATAACTTAAAACTTTCCATTAAAAATTGCGGCCAAACCGCTGCAGATGAAAACATGCTTACTATTAACAGCCTATAGGAAGTCGCCAGCGCCCTATCCGTGGCCACAATACCGCATGATTGGCATACCACAGTGCGTCATCCAAGGTCAATAATTTTCATGTCATTTAAAAGCCAATATGCGACTTTCTATTAGTGATCAATAGCAATCTAAGCCCTACCTCGCACCATTTAGCCACAGTACATCCGTTACAAACGACAGACAAACGACGACAGACGATTATCGTGCCATAGACATCCTACAGCATAGCTGTAGCGCGTCAAAAATATAAACGTTGAACGCTGTGACATTGTCTATCCGTTTCCAAGCAGACTGTGCCGCAATACGGACGCCGCCGCAATTCACGAGAGGTCGAGACGTAAGAAGTACTTGAATGGCTCGGCGTAATCAGTCGCCGGTCGGTCGGCGCTCTTAGTTAGGCCAACTTGCCGTGACACCGGACGGGGTGATGAATGCCGGGTCTGCGGATTGCAGAAACACGGAGTCTGACGCCGATAAGTTATCCAATCCATCAGCGTGACCGCGACTGTCCGAGTGCGAGTAGTAGGCCTAGCCAAGCCGCCTCGCAGTCGCTGCAGCAGCCCGATTATCTCTAAATTATTTATGAGCGCCGGAAGAACCGCTTCGAGCGACTTTCGTCGTCCTGGAGTCGGCGCCATGGTTGACTGCAGACAGCGGCAGTGGCGGCGTCGGCGAAAAATCGGAATTTATACGAGGCGAGAGCGTCGGAGATCTTGACGAAGTAGACCGGCTCAGTGTCAAAGCGTCACTCGGCAACGTATCGGGCTCGCGGCGACTTGTATCGGGAGATCGATGTTAGCAGCAGCACCAGCAGCTCTGGCACAAACTCGCGGCGACGTATACCACATCATCGACCCAACAATAGATCCTTTATGTCAGAAATGTTGCCATTCACCACAAACACTGGAACACTGCAGTGGCTACAAACTTTTCCAGTGGGTGCCCAACAACGACGACTTCAAATCCTCGGTGTCACAACTGATCCGCGGGCACTGCACACGCTGACAACCTGTGATCGGCTGTGCCAGGTGATGGTGTACGCGCTGTGACAGACAGCACGTTTTCTCGTGACACGCCACACAAACACCAAGCAGCAGCAGCAGCTGACAGTTGACTGATGACCTCACTCAGCGGAGTAAAAACAAGCGGATTATTGAAATTCACCCAAGCCCGCCAGCCAGCCGCTAGTCGACTCGGCGACCGAGTAGAGAGATGTAATGACGAGAAAAGATCGTATTCATCGTAACTGACAACAACATCTGCCACCGGCCGCAGCTGCTCGGTGTAAAGGCGCGTGCAGAGCGACGGAACTGAACTAAACCGAAATGATGTAACGTCTCAATTTCGTCGCTGTGAACGAGCCTTAAAACTGGGTTACCAAGCAGTTTCGTCGCGGTTCTGGGACATGTTCGATGTTTATGCGTTCGTACGATCAGTATAGATTTGTGGGCATAGCATGTAATTGCGATTGAAATCAGCGACAGGTATCTAGCGTTCAACGGTTTAATCAGCACCTGGCCATGTATTAATTATTTTGTATTTGGCCGTCATAATAAGCCGCATTAAAGGTCATGTGCGTCCGTTTTTTTGTTTGTCCCGCACGGGTGGCTAGCTCGAAAACGAAAATTTAGAGAAAACAAAATTAATAGGGTGTTTACACGATCCAGCAAACGTCCAGCAAACGTCCAACATTAGCAAGTGTATTTTGAATACATTTGCTGGAAGTTTGCTGGACGTTTGCTGGATCGTGTAAACACCCCATAACGTAAACGTTCCTCTGGGCAGAAGTAATCGGTGTGCAAATTTCTTTAGCTCAGAAAGTTAGCGGTCATAATTAGTTGCTTATTCAATTCATAAATCATAGGTGGTATAAAACGTGAAGTTTACCGGACAGTAGATTGGTTAGCAGTGTGATCGGAAGGCAGAAGACACAGACAAGAATGTCGGCGACGGCCAGATTGACGATGAAATAGTTGGTCACATTGCGCATGCGTGGATTACACAGAACTATCCACACGATCAACGAGTTGCCCACCACTCCTGAACGACACATACTTCGCAATATCTTTCTGACCGATTTGCTACAAATCTCTTTGCATTAGGCCTACTTTTGAATATTTTAATAAAAATCACCAAATTAAACAAATTTTTACAGGTTTAATAGTGTTACAAGATTTACAAAATATGCTCCCATACAATGGCTGTTTAACTGTGCCATTTATTTTCTGTTTTTTATATTGCTACGGATAGTAAGTTTCAAGTAAACTAATTTATGAAGACAGAAAAGAAAATCGAAAAACTCTACCCCATGCGTCCTATGAATAAACGACTATGGGCTTTATAGTACTCATTTTAATCTGTAATATAATTGTAGTAAACCTATGTTTGTTACCTAAAACAATTAATTACTTGAAGAAAACTGCTGACAGCAAATTTTAAAAAAATAATGAGGGCATAAACGTATTAAACTGATAAATTCTGATTTTGCAATAATGAAAATTTCACTAAATATGTCAATTTAATCTTCGTCGGGCCTACACAATTTGACGATAATAGGCCGACACTTTTCGGCACAAGATTGAGAACGTACACAATTGGAGACGGTAAAATTGTTGTTTATTTCAAACAATTAAGTACACAAAAGCAAATTGAAGTTTGTGGCTGTATTCCTAACTTTTCTGAATCGCAGTTTAAGCTAAAGAATAGTAAGGCCTGTGCATTTTGGATGCTTTTACCTAGAAAGAAGACGGATGAATAGGCCACAGTGTATACGACAATCATCGGAAGTGACTGCTTCAGGTAAACAGGAACGTCACTGGCAATTGTGTCGTTGAAAGCCATCGCTTCATCGCTCTCATTAGCCATATCTGCTGCACACAACCTGCATATACATACATGTGCATCGTCTATTTGCTAGTTATTTTTATGCATATAGCTAATACCTGTGCAGTAAAGCTAATGAAAAGCAAATGAATTAGTTGGTTATAATATGCCGAAAACGAAACGTTAAGAACGTCGTTGGGTAAATGGGTAAATGTTGTAAGCTAAGACATGAACTAATGTAGCGCATTAGGGGCTTTTGGCGTTTTACTCACGTTTTGCTTACTTAAGCCTACTTAATTACTTAATTTATGACATTATGCGGTACATTTGACGGCAGAATAAACAATACAGCATTACGTCAAAAGGGCACCGCTCGGCATGCAGATGAAGTAACGAGTGCATGCCCAACTGCTTAAAACGGGAGAAAATACAGGAAAACAAATACCATTATGGCTGAAGGTTAGGCTAAATAAAGGTAAAGGCGATGTATAGCTCTTAATAAAAAATCCTTCACAGAGCTACGGAGCGTTACCTGCCATATGGGAATCACACAGTTTTACCTGCCACCCGACATAGGTGAACATGCCTCGCCTTAACCCCAGCCAGACAGACCGGTACTCGATTTACCTACTCCGAAAGGATAGAAGGCTGAGTTGACCTTGGTGTTGGTTGTATACCAGGATGGTTTACTTGTTCGCAGACAGTCACCCATCCAAGTATTAACCCCACGACTTCGCGATCATAATGCATTTTTTACTTTTTTCTCTATCACAATTTTCTTTGTCAACGGTTGACAATAAATAGCAGACAGAAAGCAGTAAAACCGGACCGTTAGGCCCTATTTTCGATTATCCCACAAAACAATGACGACTTTTATACCCAACGGTATTACAAAAAATAAAACATATAAAATGCATCAGTTAGAAAAGAAAGAACGCATGCGCCGAGCGGCCGGCATGCCGAGCGTCTCAAGCGTTACATTTAGCGGCTCAAGCGCAGACTGCAAGCATGATCATTTTAGCCTTTTTAGGCCTAGTTAGCTGTCGGCGCAACACTGACCCAAACCTTACAATATATATACACCTTTATTCGTCAAATGACAGCCATGAAAGAAACATAACTAATAACGATAGATAATAATAATAAAAAAATAATAATGATGACAAAAAATACAGTTCGTCAAATGTCCATTTCACAACAAGCATGAGCCTATTTTCTACTACCCGAGATTGATTTCACTTTTGTGACAAAGTGCTCGTCGCTTGAAAACATTGCACAATAAATTTTCAGAACAAATAAACGTTCGAGAAAACGCGAAGTACGAATAGCGATACGTTGGCTAACAGGCAAAAAGCCAAAGAAATTCTGACACTCCAGCACAATGTCATTACTCTTAGTACAGAGTATCTTCATAAAAACACGTGTAACTGTGAAATCCAGTGAATGTTTGTGACGCGATGTAACCGGGCACGCCTCGATTCCGTACAGCATTGGAGCTATACATTTTGTGTCTAACAAATTTACAACCACCTCCTCGGAGGCGAAACGGCCAATTTTGCTATAAACTGCATTAAAAGATGAAAAAAATTTTTTCTTTGCATCTTCATGCATCTTCAAAGGTACATCTAAAATATCTGCCTCTAACAAAATACACACCCAGGTACCTGCAAGTGTTAACCCACACCAGCTGGGCACCGTTACTCAGCGACAGGCTGGCGCATTTAGCGTTAGACCTAGGGCTTATGCGCATACAGACAGTTTTGGACGCATTGATTTTCAGTCTATTTCTTTTATCGCCCTTTCACACACTCTGAGCAATCTTTGTAATCCGTCCACAGACGGGCAAAGCAAAATGATATCATCCGCGTACATAAAAACAGATACACACATATGACGAACATAGCATCCGATATTACAATGATTAACATGAAACTCACCAGCCCACTGAGAAAACAGAATGCCAGCTAAATGCATTTCGCTGCAGCCCGGTTATCCACCGGTAATAGCGAAACCTATCCAACCAAATCTTGCACCAGTTTCTGGCAGGATTAGAATTGATTCTTTCAGCCGACGTATAAAAAGTATCACTATTCTTGTTGGGGAAACATCGCAGTGAAAGCCGTACACCAGAGACCATTGTCGTCGCGGCACTGGCTGTCCGATAATGCGGTCGTCCATTAAGCCGTTGGACTTGGACGCCGCCGAAACCAACTTAAACGCCAGTGACTATTGATGTCCATTGCGCGATCGCACCGTGGGGGCTTCTTGGGTAAGTTTAGTGTGCGACTGCGGTAGAAAAACATGAAAGTGTAGGGCCCATAGTATGTACAGTCAGTCTTCGCGTGCAACTATCTTTGCAATAATAATTGCTGCTTTTCATCTCACTGCAGGAGTTGGTCAAATGGCCACTTAATGTAGAAACAAGTAGACCCTACACCAAGCATGAGCATTAGCAAGCTAGTAAGTAAGTAAGTAAATTGGCTTGTAGCCCGATCAATTTAAACAAAAAATTACAGTGCGCCACAGTCTTAAACGACTGGAACGGTCTTCTGTATTCGCTCAAATGTCAAAATGTTCTTAATGTTATGTTTCTCTGTCGAAGTCCTTGCAAATATGGGATGCTGCAAGCTGTCTCCGATGTTACGGATTAGACAGAAGGCTACACTGCAGAGTGCACGTCACATTTGATCGATTTGCAATTATATTAAAACATGCTAGCTCTTTCGAAATAATTACTCAGGTACGAGGCATACTGTACGTTGCGTTCTTTTATTTTTTGTACATTGTTTACGACTACGGTTTGACAGCTGCTCAATGAACGAACAGTTTGATTCTTTTCTCAGTATCGCTGCAGTTTCTTTCTGATAGTACGGCTTCTCGAAACCTCCTCGGGGAATAGGCCGTATCTACAGTGAAGATGTGTTAGATTGCTTTCTTCCCGCAGTACTGCGCTGTTTAATAACGTATATCAAGTGTAATATCACATGCAGCTGTAATAACGTTGTAATATCGGATAGTGTACACTTCAGACGGTCTAGCATAGCGTCAAATCTATTCTAGGCGTCGCCAATTCCTATATTAACGTTTTAATGGCCACGGTCGCACACACGTCGACGACTTTATATGCTGCATAAAACATAACGTATTACGCAAGTGTAGACATGGAACGAAAACAGCTCCGAGCTGGGTGGGAACATCACCGTTAACATCGTCTGGCGCAGCCTTGGCACATTAGTCTAATTGTTCCGTGTAATGTAGGGCCGATGTTAAGGGTTGCGAGTTACGACACGAAGCAATCTGCAATATTAAAGACGTACCATTAAAAGACCACCCCTAAAACCTCCGGTCGGACCGTACAAGACATAATAATTATTGGGCCCTATAGGTAATATGTAGTTAATTTTGTGATCGAACATATTAAACCTATGCGGCTGGCGTATGAAGTATGTTGATCGTATTGAATTTTTACGCGCGATAGCAGAATGCTTCGCGCGTCTTAGCCATGGCCTGGGCGTCTGGCCGTCCGTCACACTGCTGTATTGTATCAAAACGGTGCAAGCTAAAATTACCAAATCTTCACCGTTGGCTGCCTCAAAGACTCTATTTATCGTGACAAAATTTCGTGCCTCTGGATGAAAAGGTTCCACTCGAACGATGGCGTCGAAGAGGGGTACCCCCTAAAAAGACGTTATTTTGCCGTTATTGGCTCGTATAGTGTGAAAACGGTTGCAGATAGGTAAAGACATGCTGCATATCATAACAAACACTGGTCACAGGCTGTTTAGTTTTGTCGACATCGATGACCTTAAACGACTTTGAACCCACCAAAAATGGGGTTTAGCAAATTTTTCGCAATTTTTGGATGCAGTGCACATTTCAACACTGAATTGCGACGAAATGGCTAGAAATAGAACAAGACAACCTGCATATGAAATTTTCAGCATTAAACGTAGATTTTAGCCGTTCAAGTCTCGACCCGCTAGGTTCAAGGAGGCCGGCGCAGGCGGGCGTCAAAGACGGCTACTCCCCCCCCTAAAAAGTGGTTATTTTACCGCTATTAGCTATGTAGCGAGAAAACGGTTGCAGATAGGCACAGACATGTTGTTTATCATACTAAGTAATAGTGACAAGCTTTTTATTGGTATTAACGTCGATGACCTTGAATGACCTTAAACCCCCAAAATAAGGGTTTTTAGTAATTTTTTGGCGATTTCCGGCTGCGTCACTCATTTTAAGAGTGAATTGCACCGAAATGGATAGAGATGGATCTGGACAACTTGTGTATGACATTTTTTAGCATAGAACGTACATTTTTTGAGAATTTAAATTCCTATTTCTTAAATTCAAGAAGTCTTCCATATGAAGCCCTCAAATTTAAGTAAGTTTTTACTCTTTTAAGACGCATTAGTATTTCATTGCTGTATACACTGATTTCCGAGGTGGCAGGACCGCTGCTTTCTCGCGTCGCGTAAGCTTTGCTCCAATTACTTGTCTTTTGCATGCGTACCACGCATAGTGAGTGAGCATGTCTGTGTTTCATTTGTATTTTTTTTATTTTTTAAATATTTTTTTCTTTTACCAATATTTGGTGAATAAAAGCTGTGTATTAATTTTTTTGTTAGCGTGACTGCAACAACTGTAGCGAATAAATCGGTAAAGCAGTCGCATTTTTGGGTTAAAACAACTTTCACTTTTCCTCAGTCCGACCCTTACTGATCATCATTATCATCATCGCGTTGCCCGCCTAGGCCGTAACATCTCTCCGTGTCCGCGCTTGATGACCTTGTATCAAAGATCAGCTGAAGAAGTGCCAGAATACTGGCGAATTTGCTCCAAACTGGTGACCTAGTTAGGCGCTACCGTTTAAAAATCACCATTCCAAGCGATCAAAAGTGTTCGATTGACTGACGCTTTTTTTGTAACTGTTGTAACGTCCTTGGCGTTATCGATTCGGTCGAATGCCATCCAAAAGTCACGACGCACTGTTTAAAAAAATTCTAGAAAAAACGTATTGCAAAATAATTTTTTTTCAAAAACGCTGCGCGAATAAATTCGGATAGGAACGGCCGTTAGTTAGCCTGATTCTGTCGTCAATAGCCTAAATCTACCACGTGTTGCAAATGTCGGTTCGAAGACGTCGGGAAAAGTTGGTGGCAAAAGAAAAAAATGCGTAAATTATTATCGGGGCTGGTGGCTGTCACCGCCTTTTCTCTGTTGTACTTATCCGCGGAAAAAGCAACCGACCGCAGTCAGCTTGTCAATGTAACGGCTTACTTTTTGGACCACCCTGCGGGATACGTATATCGTAGATTTACTGTGACAGCGTCGGAATCGCTAACGGGCACGTGGTCCGTCGTCGCATTGAATCTAGCAGAACTGCAGAACCGTCGCAGCCGGTGTCCCATTATAGGATCGCCCTTTCCCTAGAAAAGTCTTCTCGCGATTGACAATTTACCGGTGAAAATCCGCCCCGTCCGGCGACCGCCCGGGCGGGACGGATTTTTACCGGTAAATTGTCGGCCGGGGAACACTTTTCTGGGAAGCGGAAGGCGATCCTATGACGGGGAGACTTTTTATGGCGCCGGCGATATTTTAATAAGGGGGAGACATATCAAGTCCGTGATTATCTCTTCCCGGACGGATTTTTCCTAGGGAAGACATTTCAATGTGACACCGGCGGCCTCCGCTTCATAAAGCAAGCAAGCCGATACAGCAGTACCCGGTCTCTCACTCGGTAGAATCACGAGGTCAGGTCAGCATAGTATAATACAGGCGCCCGCACGCGACGACGCCGTTACACGGGTTTCTGACAGCAAACTCGATTTACCGATCTGCACGGCCGCCCATAGCGATCTCAATATCGTGGCGACGTCTGCTGACATTTTCAGTCTCAAAGACCGTTTACGACAGTGATGTTAGTCCCTGTCCTAGTCCGTGGCATTAAAGTCCTTGTTAACGTCACTGGTTTACGGTCGGTTTCGAGACGACAGACATGACCGATGTGCATTCTACCTACGTATATAAAGTGAAGATTTATCTGTGTTCGCATGTAAGCAGGGCTCGAAGTGGAAAAAATAAATGCCGGTATGGTAGGCCTAACTTTGTCTTCTTCCCCTTCCTCCTTTTAAGCTAGCACTATTTTGGCTACTGATCGATGCAAACATCGGCGACCAATTGCCCAAATCTCAGAAAACGGCATGCAAAGCATACCGGTATGTCTTTTCTCAGAAAAGAAGTGCCGGTATGCCATGCCAATCCATACCGTCTCACTTCGAGCCCCGCATGTAAGCCACATTTCAGAATTTATGCTCATTGTGCCCGCGTATACACGGACCTAGGCGCTTTGATGATGACGCCACAAGCTGATAGCGGCATCAACGATCGACTGGTCAAACTGCACCCACTCATCGATCAGACGTGTTTTGAGCTTATCAACGTCAGCTGTTTTGTTGTCCGCTGTATTTAGTGTAAAATACTTATAAACCACAAAATTAGTAAATAACGCGGCAATCTCTGTCGAACAGATGACGCAAATACAAGCAATCTGATACTAATAATAGTAATCACTGCGTAATATAATAATTTAAAGCATCTGCTTTAACTCGGTGCATTGAAACAAATCATGTGAGGTGTAGTCCACTTTAATCTTATCGTCTTAGTTTTTTGTGCCAAATATTATCACAGTTAGTGAAAATATGACGAAGTTCTGACAAAAACAATTTTGCTTAGTCTTTCGAGACACGGTGTAGATTCGTGGGCGATGCAAGTAACTGCGACTTGAAATCAGGGTCAGGATTGTTTAATCAGCACCTGTACATGTATTAACATGTGCCGTTAAAAGCATTTTTAAAATAAGTTAATATTTGGCAAAAGTTAAAAGCTTACTTTTTTGGCTCACATTACACAAGTTTTCTAACGATTGTAGGCTATTCAGTATGCGGGCGTTGATAATTATTAGCATTGGCAAAACACTGGCAAAGACACTCTTCGTTAGGTGCCATTTCGACTTGCACTAATTGCATTTATGTGCATCGTCCCTGTCACTACTTGTTTCATCTGCAGTGAATTATAGCCGTCTAGGGCCAGGCAGTAGAGTTGTAAATAGGCATCTGCCGGATACAGACATGCTATTACAAGAGTCTATGGAAACGCTAGTTAAGTGTGCCGACGCTAATGCCGTGCCGCGTGCTGCTGCTTGCAATGACGTACCAACATACACTGTGTCTCAAAAACATTCACCACATTTTCGACTGTAACTTGAAAATCAATTATCAGATTTTAATAATTTTTGGTAAGAATATTCCTGTCACAACTTGCCGTCAAACAACCGTTTAGCCTTTTACCTCACCTAATGTCCGCTTCGGCACTACCTAGGGAAAGCAGATAGCGAAATATGTGTTAAAATAAAAGCAAACCCGAAAAAACATCCCCAACATTATCGATCGTGCCTTGAATAAAAATTAGCAAATTTAATTAATATTTAACAGAATATTTTCGACACAACTGGCTATTAAACAAATGTTTTAGTTTTTACCTCACCCAACGTCTGTTTGCACTACCTGGGGAAAGCAGAGCAAGCATAATACGTGTTAAAATGAATGAAAAACGTCAATAAATTCTATATATTTTAACTTGTCGGCCCCAACAGAAGATCTTGCAGCAGTATGTCTACCAGATGAGGTTTAGGAATGTTTGCGAAGTCAAAAAGCGACTGGTAGAGCCTGGATTGGTCTGGAGCAGAACATTTTCGATAATGCTGTCAATGAATAGAGAAAGCGTCTCCTTGCCTGTGTTCGCACAGTGGGCCAACACTTCAAGCAATTTTACTGCAGGTAGTTGAAAAATGCGCAACTGGATAAATTGTCGGCCAAAGTATCAGAAATATAAACAAAATGCGTTATGTTAATTAAGCAATCACATCGCATTGGATAAAAAGGTGGTTGTGCTCTCCCCAGGTAGTGCAAAAACAAACGTTGGGTGACGTGGAAAACTAAATAATCGTTTGATGGCAAGTTGTGTCAGAAATATTTGTACCAAAAATTGTCAAAATTTGATTATTGGTTTTCAAGTTACAGTCGAAAGTGTCGGGGATACTTTTTTGAGACACAGTGCATGTATAAGCTAACTAGAAAAAAAACAAAAGCCCACGTGTACGTTTGATCTTTGACCTCCTGAACTAAAAATTGACACATCTCACCGTTACTCTTGCTTTAGGGAAAGTTCAAGCCAGATTTTACGCGCGACAGCAGAATGCTTCGCGCGTCTTAGCCATCGTCTAGGCGTCCGTCCGTCCGTCCGTTCGTCCATTCGTATGTTACACTCCGATATTGTGTCTACTCAACGCAAGCTAGGATCACGAAATCTTCATTATAAACTGCCACGAAGACTCTAGTTTTAGGGTTCATCCTTGTTAACGATCGAGTGCGCTAAATGGAAGGGGGTTACAAAAATTGGCTCATTCTAAGCCAGTAAGTCGCTGTATCTCAGAAACGGTGCAAAATAGGGCCTAGATTACTATTAATCATTAATAGAAAGTCCCATATGCCCTTTCGATTGACATCAAGATCAACGACCTTGAACGCCGTTAAACCCTCAAAATAGCGTTTTTAGTGATTTTTCGCGATTTGGGGCTGCAACACACATTTCAAGAGTAAATTGCGCCAAAATGGCTTAAGATAGATCAAAACAACCTGCAAATAGAATTTTCAGCATTAAACGTAGATTTTAGCAGTTCAAGTCCTTAGGTTCAAGGAGGCCTCCGCACGCGGGCGTCAAAGAGGGGTACCCCCATTAAGGTCGCTATTTTACCGCCGTTGGCTCGTCTAGCGCTTGCAGTTAGACATCTAGACTTGTTGCTTATCGTAACAATAAATGCTGACAAACTTTTAATGGTTCAACATTAATGACCTTGAACGACCTTAAACCTTCAAGATAGAGTTTTAGTGATTTTCTGCAATTTTTGGCAGCAGCACACCTTCAACAGTAAATTGCAACAAAATGAATGGAGATAGACCGGGAGAACCTGCGAACAGGAATTGATATAAGCTGTCGTGCGTCTCATGACCTTTTCTCAAATTACTTGTATGTTTCAATGCGTTTATGTACAACGCGGATAAACGACACCAGAGCAGCACTTTTATCTTTCCGCTTTTTACGCACGGGCTGTCCAGATACTCCTTTCATCTGATTTACTATTTGTCAGCCTTGTCTTGTTTTGCCTTGCAGATTCTCCAAAATATTTCTTATGCTAGTGTGACCGAAGACCACAAACTGGGATCTGGAAATTGCTAAAGCTGCAACTTTCTTTTCCTTTTTTGCTTACGTTTAGTTTAATTTGCAGATAGCAGCATGAAGCTACGATGAAAGTGGCATAAAATACGAAAACTGAATTTATCTTTAAAGTAGGCCTAACTGTTAACATCGCTTTTAGTTTGCAATAGCTTGCATGCCAGTGACAACACTGCTGAATATTTCGCGGTGCTGTAAAATGACACATTCGTGATATATTCGCCATTTTTATCTGAAATCTGTATTCTTTTGCTTAACGGATGCTTAATATTTATTACTTATCACCCAATCGTGGCCAGTATTACCTAGACGTAACGTGATAGATTAGCCTAGGCCTATATGAGAGCATGGAAATGCAGTATAACAATTAGTCAATCTGTATTCTCCGTGTAGTTTGCAGTTGCCACTGAAATCCGTAATAAATATGTATAACTTGGGCGTACCATGACGAATGCGTAACGAAGCCAACAGCACCGTAGCTTTTACTAAGTTTTATCGCGGATATGAGCAATATTTTTCAAGATACAAATAAGAGTATTTCGCACTGTCTGAAATCACCCCTAACGGTCTCTTACTGTCAGCGATAACTAAACCGTTGACTTATTATTGAAAAGTTTTCTTATACCTTACATTCACAAAGAGCTAGGCCGATAGGAGAAAAAATAAGCCTATTGTAAATATTTCGAACTTCCCAATTATCGCTGTATCAGTATCGCTGGAAGACTTGGACCTAAGACCACTTTGCCGTTGAGACTGCAGGCCTCGCCTCGTCCATTAGTACCAACATATGTGTCTTGCTATCTCGATGGCAGTTTGCATGCATAACAAGAGGTCTAATACTTTCGTTGATGTTCTTTTCTGTCAGTCAAATTGACTTGACACGAGCAGCTTCCGTGATATTCGTATCCTCCAGATTCATGTTTTTCCTGTTCTTTATTAATGCTGTTTATGAAATATTTCATTTCCTGTGTTGCATCCTGTCTTGTGCAATGTCACATCTATTGGTCTATCGGCCTACCGCAAGACTAGTCTACTCGGTACTAATATGTAGCCAATTAATATGTTTACGAACGTACTATGTACCGGTAGAGGGGCCTACCCAAACACGATAGCTGCTAAAATCGATACTTGCCTATTAACCCCGTACCAATGTTACACATAACTCATTACTTACGTCGTAAGAAATAGGCCTGCGTGCACGTTGTACTCGTTCCGCGGTAAAAAAAAATCATTGGCGCCGAGTGCCGATGTGACATTATGTTCATCCCTTTAAATGCCGGGCGTCTCAGGCACTGACAGTAAATTCAGTTTACGGCTTATGCCGCGGTAACGTAATTAAATTAGATCACCGCATAAGCCGTGATTGCGCGACGTATTCCGCATTTTCTTGAAGTTTTTGACATTTTTACACGAACTTGGACCTACTAAACTAACAAGAAATTTGAGCTAATGCTCACGAGACGCGCGAAAGCCTATAGCAGTTCCGGTTCAGTAGTTTAGCTGAAAATTGGGGTGTTCACGCCAAGTTAATGTACAAATACCAAATTCACTATCTGGATCGCATAACGATAGTTCCGTGGCGCCACCTTGTAAATGATATAGACTTGTGTCGCAGCCCGAAATCGCCAAAAAATCCATAAACCCTCTATTTTGGCGTTCAAGGTCATCCAAAATCATTGCATTCGGCGTCAGTCGAGAGCCAGTGTATGACTTCCTATTAGTAATTAATAGTAACCTAGGCCCTATCTCGCACCGTTACTGAGATACAGCGACTTAGTGGCCAAAAATCGCAAATTTTGCCCACCCCCTCTCATTTAGCGCCCTCGTTTGGGGTGACCCCGTTTGAGTTTATAGAAAAGCTTTACAGTTTCTGAAACTAGAGTCTTCCAGGCAGCCGACGGTGAAGATTTGGTGATCCTAGCTTGCACCGTTTTTGACTTATCCACCCGTGTGACGGACGGACAGACGGACAGAGAGACAGAATTGCGATGGCTAAGACGCGCTGAAAGCAGTAGCTGCTTTCGCGCGTAAAAACTGGAACACTGGGTATGTTAGAATTAAAAGTTAAAAGCAGATTTGTAGGGTGATATAAAACTCAAAGAAGCGCTAACTACGTTACACGTCCAAGTCGTATAGCCATAGGCTTTGCTCCTTATCCTACCTTTCCCACTCATTCCTTTTGTTTCATCCTTTGACTTTATTTCCGTCCCCTTTTATATCTCTTCTAGATAAGCGCTTTAAGCTCCCCCAGAGATTACTGAGAAAAAGCTCCCGCCGCAAAACGCATTTTTGTCTTTCAGAATGCATCTCGTAGCAACAATTTTAGTCGTTTATGTGCAATGCAGCAAATAGCTAATTTTTATTTGTCAAGTAAAACTTTTCCTTAACATTTCGTGATAGGAGTTGAACCCGTTAACTCCCCGCCTTCTTAAATACGGCCTTGTTATATCTACGAGACTACGACTCTTGCCAGTTTTTCTGCGCTTTTGTTTTCCAGTCAGAAGTTCCGTCCGGATGGAATACGGTAGACAGACTGACAGACAAACGGACGTCGAAAAAAGGTTCTACCGTATAGGCTACAGGGCGACGCAAAAAAGTAGAATATACATGCTTTACATAAACAAATAGCCAGTTAAACCTCAGTCATAGCAGTAAACAGCGGTTATGCTGAACGCTTGAAACGCGGTGTTATTTATGCATCATCAACTGCAAGCTAATAGTTTCCAAAACTGTTTAATTGCTTGATCCACGTGCAATGAAAACATTTTCAAATTGGGGGTTGAATGAAAGGGGGGGGTAGAAAATTCAATGGAAAACTCGCCATATCTCGGAAACGACGAGAGATAGGGCCGAGGTAGGCCTAGCCTATTATTAATCACTAATAAAAAGTGGCATAGGCCGTTTTAGATAACTAAAAGTAGAAAAATCACAAGAAGCCCAGCTGTCGCTAGAAAAAGCCGACCGTACCGCCTACGTTGGAAGCCTAGCGTCCGACTTCCAATCACGTGGTGCGACGTGTGTTATACTAGCGTTGATTGTAGTTTTCGAGAGCAGCGTTCCGTTAACAAAGTGTGCATGAAACTGTGTCACCTATGAGAAATCGCCTTTAGTTATCGTTGCTTTCTTCCATTAAGTTTTTTTTTTCTGATCTCAGGCCTATGTCTCTCCCAAAACCGCATGTTTCTGCTTTTTTTATGTGTTTTACATATTACTTTTAATTTTATTTTCCCCATTTCACTTTCGTTTAAAAAGTTTTAATTATTTTAGTTTATGTGCCATTTATGGCGGCTTTTAATTTTTCTACTGTAAATCAAATGTACAATATATCATCATATAATTTACAGTACGGCAAATCTACACCATAGCATACCTTAAAAGGTTGCTGTCATAGGCCTAATAGCCAAAACCGCGGCTAAAGAAGTCTGATGAAGACGGAGCCTGGCTGTGCCAAGGCACGATGAAGCGGCAACGGCACCGTCTGCAGTAACTGACCAATGACGTCACCACCAGTCAGTGACCGCGCTGACCACTGCTCATGCAGTCCCACTGATACGGGCTTAGTCCGATCGAGCGGCGACTCAGTGTCTATCGTCAGTCGATAAGCCGACTGGTTTTTCACGCGGGCGTAGCTTACAAACACTAGACGGTGTGTGGTCGGATTAAAGACAGATCACCACGCATGACGTGGTCGCTTACATGTCTATACCCGCTGAGATTTCGTCCACCTCCTACGTCGCTACTCGCTATCCTACTGGTCACAGAATTTGTTCGTTATTTGAAAGAAAAGATAGTCCTACGAGTTTTATCTCTTTGAGATTGATCTTTCAATTCTGATGTATTACCAACACTGAGAAATAGGCTATGTGTGGGCTGTCGCAAGAAAAAAAACTGCGCCAGTCACGTTATAGTGTGATAGACTTACTCTGAGAATGCATACCTCATACACGGACCATAGGCCTATACGTTTTTGCCGCTGGTTGTTTTAACTCTGTTAAAATCTTCCTGGTGGGCTGCATGCTGCATGTTTCTCTATCATGCATGCATGTTATGTAGTCGTTCAAGGTCACAGAAGGTCGTTGATTTCGATAACAATTGGAAGCGCGTGATTCCTATTAACCTATGATCGCCCCTATTCCAACGGAAATTTCAGAATTTTCCTTTGGACTAAATTGCCGAGGTTGGGACTCCGAAGAGCGAAAAACCCCTTGCTAATTATTTTCCAAGTGCACATTGCAGTCTTTATGGCAGGATATATACGAATGCTAAACTTACACACCCAGCCGTATAGCCGTGTGAAAGTTCGCGTTACAAAGTTTCAGCGACGAGAAGCGGTGACGTGCACGTGCTTTGATGTCTGCAGCTCGCTGACCTCCGTGGCTTCTAGAATCTCAAATAAATCCTCTTCGTTTGATACGAAATTCCTTTGATCGTGCTGTATTAAAGCCCCTTAAAATGTCAAACAAATTTCTAAAGTGTGCATTCGCCATTTCGGAATTTCACTGCAATTCAGTGTGACTATTTGTTTTGGAAAGCATTGCATATGGTGGTCAAAACAATAATTAGCTTACTAATTATTGCAGAATGTAAAATGTCAAAAAGATCTCAAGGTGCCGAAATTATTAATTTGACACACGGAACCCAATTTTTACAGCGGGCGTCATGCTTTTGATATTTGGGGGAGGCGGGAAATGTCACGGCCGGACGATAAAAGTCCGAAGGTTTCGATCGAAGCGCTGAAATCGCGAAGCGCCGAAGCCCCAAGGGCTAGGTCTGGGGAGGAACGCCGTAGCCCTTTCATAATATTTGGGTCTGAGGGTTATGCCCCCAGTAAATTTTTTAAAAATCAAACTTGAAACTGCGCACTTTCCTGCATTTTTGCAATCTAAAAATAAAATGTTTTTATCTGCAGTGTCTGCAAGACACGTACGAGCGACGACGGGGTGGAGTCTGGGGAGGGGCGTCGTAACCCCTCCCAGTATTTGGGTTTGGGGACTATCCCTCCAAAATTCAAGAAAATCGGCGTTGAGTTTGTACACTTTCATGCACTGAGATGGTAAATTATTCAATCTAAAGTATGTTACGTGTCCTAAATGTTTTAAAATCCGAAAATCATTTTTTCAGGTTCATTTATTTTTGACAATATTAAGGGGCTGGGCCCCCGGATCTCACGGGATTGGGCGCGACACCACTGGCCGCCGTAAAACTGCAGAAAAATTGTACGGTTAGCCTGTCGGGAAAAAACCGACAGAGAAAAACCTCGCTTCAATTTTATTAAGTTACCTCTGGGTTTGAGAGATTGTTTCAGAAATAAGTATGAGAACTGCTGCAGTTTTCAGGTTGGGTTATTTTGTCCGTCACGATTTTCCAAACTACCCGAAAAGCAGACAACAATGATCTTGATTTTAATCAACCAACTTAGCATAGATGTAAGAAATGGTTTGGGTCTAAGTTAAAGACGGATTTTTAATCCCGTCTGTTTCGGTATAGTCCAGATGTGTTCTGCGGCTGGATTGGAAGAAGAACGATGGTGGAATGGAAAAATAAAACAGCACAGAAACGGGGCACGACTGATTTATATAGTCCTGCGCCTACCACGAGCGAGCGGGAAATGAGTATGAATGGTAATATATTGACGTTGGCCCAAAGAGCACGGAGTCAAGCGATAGGCCTAGCGCAGTTGGCATACATTTTGGCAAAGTGGGAAAAGCTTCGGGGACCAAGATCCCTGTGCTGAGTGCAGGCTGCGGCCCATATCTTGAATTCTCGTTGCTATTGATGACGATAAATGAGTAAATGACCGAGTCGGTAAGCGCACCACAGTAGCCTACGCATTGGCTCTGAGTACTCGGCGCTATGACTCTGACATTGTATCAGAAATGAACTTCAAGCTCACTTAAATTATTCACAATGTTTTAGATGATATTTTGACGCGGGACTGCGTACTAAAACTATGCAAATAAACAAACGTTATCATTACGCCCGGTTAGTTCGACAAGCCATATGTTAATCATTCGTCCCAGTCGTCAGCCACTGACTTTTTTTGAACACCGTGAGTGGTCGGTCAACCGCCGTCACCGCAGTCAAAAACGGCGCAAGCTAGGATTATCAAATCTTCACTGTCGGCTGTTTGGAAGACTAGTTTCAGGATCCGTAAAACTTTTCCATAAATTCGAAAGGGGTTACTATAAGCAATGGCGCTGCATGAGAGGGGTATGGGAAAATTTGCGATTTTTAGCCAATAAATTGCTGTATCTCAGAAACGGTACTGCCTAGGTTACCACTAATCACTAATAGGAAGTGGTACACGGGCTTTTGATTGGCACCGAAAGCAATGACCTTAGATGACTTTGAACACCAAAATAGGGGTTTTATTGATGTTTACGCGATTTTGGGCTGCGAGACACATTTCAAGAGCGAATTGCGCCAAAATTATTAGAGATAGACCAGGACGAGCTGCATACGAAAATTTCAGCATTGAACGTAGATTTCAACGGTTCAAGTCTCGACCTTCTAGGTTCAAGGAAACCTGCACACGAGGGCATCAAAAAGCGGTACCCCTAAAAGTCGTTATTTCACTGCCGTTGGCCAGTCTAGCGTGAAAACAGTTGCAGACAGGCACAGATATGCTGTCTATCACAACAAGAACTAGTGACGAGCTTTTTAGTCATATCAACATTGATGACCCTGAAAAACCCTGAACTCGCAAAGAAGGGGTTTTTATTTTTTGCGATTTTCGGCTGCGGCGCACACTTCAAGAGTGAATTGCGACAAAATGTCTGAAGATAGAGTAAGACAATTTGCGAACAGGAACTATTATAAGCTTTCGCGCGTCTCGTGAGCAATGTTTTGTTCCTGTGGCTGTGGCAACGCATCTCTGTCGTACTGTAGCGTTTTAACGCCATCTTGATCAGCGAAACACTGATTCTGACGAAGTAGGCCTATCAGACCTCTGGTCACTCCGACACTTTCTTTGTTTTTCTTTGGTTTAACCCCACGATCTTTACTACCAAGGGTATAAAAACACAAAAATAATATTACGTTTAGTAAGTGAACATTTATATTGCACACTATCAATTCGAGAAATTTCTATTGTGCTGTTAATAGGCCATAGAAAAGATTAAAGAGAACGTTTAAAATGTATCGTTTTTCAGATACGCAGGGAGACCGTTCCATGTTGACGTGCCAGCGAAAGAGAATGCCCTTCTGTCAGCAGTCGTGAGTCTGTAATGGGGAATGGCGAGTCGTCCACGGACAGCTGAACGCAGATGACGACAGCCAGCCAACGACGAGATCGGCTGGCACATCTCTGACAGATATGGCGGTCCCATTCCACGCAGACAATTATTGTACAGTAGACAGACAAGCATAGGCTTACGGTAAGTTGAATGTGAAACGCTCTGGTACATCCAACCAGTGAAGAATATCATGTCGAACGTGCGTCGGACCGTTGCTCATTATAGGCTATTACGACAGCCTATCAGCAAGTCGCTCGTTGGCTGCAGGCAGTAATTATAACATGCTGCTTTCGACTGATCACTGATGTTCGACACTGCGTAAAGGCGCGTACAGAGAGACGTAACTGAACTGAAATGACATGGTTCAGAAATAATTTTAGTTTATGACGAACTGACCAATGGGCAAGCAGTGATGCATTACAGTTGGCACCGTCTAACGGCGTAGGTGATACGTGTATACGCCAGCCAATGACCAACGGGTTCGCCCTGCTCAGTGCTCAACCATTGTACAGTTCGTCAAAAACTAAACCGTGTACGTCAGTTTAGTTTAGTTCAAAGACGTTGGATATTCTAGAATTCTAACGTCTTTGGTTCAGTTCTTTCACATCGCCTTAAATAACACGTCGTTATGTATACACTGGCTGCCAGTGCCGCAGCGAATAGTGTTCAACAAGTAATTTGAGAAAAGCTCACGAGACGCGCGAAAGCCTATAGCAGTTCCTGTTCGCAGGTAATCGTAATCTATCTCCATCCATTTCGTCGTAATTCACTCTTTTGCAGCCAAAAAACGCCAAAAAATCACGTTAAATCAATATTTTTAGGGTTAAAGGTCATTCAAGGTCATCGATGTTGATAAATTTAAAAAGCCTGTCACCAGTGCTTGTTATGATAAGCAGAATGTCTGTGCCTATCTGCAACCGTGTTCACGCTACACGATCGAGATAATTGCGGTAAAATAACCACTTTTTAGGGGGGTAGCTGTCTTTGACGCCCGCCTGCGCTGGCCTCCTTGAACCTAGGGGGTCGGGACTTGAACTGCTAAAATCTACGTTTAATGCTGAAAATTTCATACGAAGATTGTCTTGGTCTATTGCCAGCCATTTCGTCGCAATTCAGTGTTGAAATGTGCGCTGCATCCAGAAATTGCGAAAAATTCACTAAAAACCTCTTTTTGAGAGGTTCAAGGTCGTTCAAGGTCATCGATGTTGATAAATCCAAAAACCCTGTCACCAGTGCTTGCTATGATTAGCAGCATGTATGCACCTATCTGCAACCGTTTTCACATTATTCGAGCCAATAACGGCAAAATGACGTCTTTTTTAGGGGGTACTTCTCTTCGACGCCCTCGTTCGAGGGGAACCCCTGCACCCAGTGGCACGAAATTTTGTCACGATAAACTAGAGACCTTGGGGCAGCCCACAGTGAAGATTTCGTAATCCTAGCTTGCACCGTTTTGATACAGTCCACGAGTGTGACAGACAGACG
>Ga0209367_1001307_pt1 | contig 30100 bp, 27 predicted proteins | sample WorMetLIZISLAND2_FD_187412 | JGI IMG/M metagenome (GOLD analysis project Ga0209367, IMG submission 187412) | Marine gutless worms symbiont microbial communities from Max Planck institute for Marine Microbiology, Germany - Olavius geniculatus... ...
TAAGTTTATCCAAGTTCAGTTACGTCGCTTTCTACGCTATTTCAGGTTAATCATGATATATATGTTCTTGTTTATCTAATACGCCACAGTTGTTTACAGATGAGCCGGTGCGCATAACGCCGGAGCTTGGGTCGTTTTTCTGTCAGTTTCTTTGTTACCGGTCAATTGTTCCTCTTTTAAATATTGATAAATGGGTTGAAAAAATTTATCGTCGGTGTAATCCGGAGGCGGCATTTTTATGACCGACCGAGCCAATAGCAGCTTTACGACCATCCCCCGAGAACTCGCGCTTGAGGGTGCAACATGACACATAGCCATCATGAAATTTTCACCCCACCAGCATAGGGTCATTGTTTGTCATATCTTTGTAATAACTTTGTCCCTTCGGCCGCATATATATTACAACATTGTATTGGAGTTCACATAGCGTCGAATGTTGTGTTTCGACGTGTATTGAGTGAGCAAACTGACGTTTAGTGTATAATTAGCACGTTAATGACGTCATATGTCAAACAAACCTACTTCTTTCATTTTCGAATTACTTAAAAAGCTAGATCGTGACTGACAGTTTTTGATAACTTAAGTTCGTTTTCCAAAAACGCACTAATCGAACGCGTTTGTTATTCACTGTCGCTAAACGTTCTTTACGCTCATAGAATACAGGAATTGATATTTCTATCCACCGCATTGGTCGCTCATAATTCGTAACGATAAATGCTGGTTGCGGCACAGTACAGGATTTCACGACGTTTCAAAATTTTTAGAATGCTGCACTGAGGAATTGAGGAACTGGTCATAAATCTTAATAGGCTACCTCTTTGTGGACCGCAGCTGTGACGTGAATTAGCGATAGCAATACGATGGATGGCAGGTCGCGGGAATAACACGCTGTGCCGTGTTTGAGATTCTACAGTGATGCCGATACTGCAGCTGACAGGAAGCCGTAAAACAGCCAAATGTCCGCTGCCTCAATCATTCACAAGTATGCAGCCGACTATGGCTAATGCCGCGTCGAGCGGGTAATAAGCTCCGGATGATTTTATTACCTGCAGCGCGCCGTCCACACAGTGGGCGCCTAGGAACACAGGAATTGGCTTCTCACAGCAACAGCTGCGGTTTAATGGTTTTAGTCTTGATGTCTCAGACATGAACAGATCCTCAGCTCTTTAGTGTAAGGGACAGGATATACTTTTATTGCCGTCGTACTCTCTTGCAGCACGGCCACACCTTTATTTGTCGTGTTTAGGCTTTGATGACGTTGTGTCTGAAACCGTGTTGAACGGAAGTCCAGTGACATGATATACCGAATTATCGATTGCTTGTATATGTTTAGCTTATATGCTAGATGTCGTGTCATGTTCATTCTATTAACAATGCGTGCGGCATACGCGTACATCAATTTCGAGAACGAAGTAACAAACTGTTGTATTTTATTTTACGTAACGATGACCAACTAGGTCGGATTAGCAAAGGTCACTTAACACACTTTTCAAGGTCATTTCAAGGCCATTCATAAATTATTATTATAAGGCACCATTAAAAATTTTTTACACTGCATACGATTTTGAAACATTTTAGTTAATGCGTTAAGACTTGAATTTTCCGACTCTTTCCATATTTGCATATAAAACACACAAATATTTTCATCTCTAGGGAAAAAACGACCCAAAGTTTAGATATTAACATTACTTAACAGATTATAATTGCTTACCCTGTACATACTTGTATAGCGCATAAACTATGAATGCCGTTATTTTATGGTCATGTTTTACTGCTTGTTGCATTTTATAATACATTTGTTGTTGGCGTCGTGACCATATTTTGTCATGTATATGTATTACGATGTTATATAAATAGTTTGACTCAGTGATTTTCAACCACCAGGCATCTGCTAAGGGTTCCGTGGCTGCAGGGTCTGTAATAAATAAAATTAATTTAGCGTGTAAAATTACGCTAAACCAAGCCATAGACACAATAAGCACCGCATAGCTAATTCAAAATTTTAATAGTAGGCCTAATTTTGGGAGTCATTTTGTAGGGTGTTTTTAGTTAAATGCAATATTTTAGTGCTGTCTGCCGGTGATTATGTATCATACAGTTATAAAATTTTTTTACATATTTTGCCTGCTATTTTAGTTATTGCCAGCTTTTTAAGCTTTATTTTTATACCCCACAGATTCTCTGACTCTGTCGCCAGACACCCTGAAACTTTCACTTCGTCCGTAGGCCTATACTCTGCTGACCTAACGAATCAATGCGTATGGGGTTCCGTGAGTGATCTTCACGCTCGTGTGATGTTTCGCGACATAAAAAAGTTGAAAACCACTGGTTTGATTAATTGACATGTTTGATTGACATGTTGTTTATAATGTACATAGATTCACTTAATCTGATTGAACATCGATTCAGTTTTCTGAGATGAACGAGGAATCATCATTAATTAGATTCGTGGATTCTGCATACATGTTTAGCATTTACGTACTGTATATTGTTAATTGCATGTGGCGTGCGATCACTACGCCACCTGGTGAATAATAACAAATACTGATGCATTGACTGTTTTGCATATAATCAATATTTGTTTCTTTTGATTTCATGTATAGCATTATTTCAGCTCAGTTATTCGTCATAAACAGTTTATGCTTATTTAGTTTAAAATTGCATAATTTATTAATCTGTTTAATTGTCTACCGCACTGCTCGGCGATGGGGTTAATTTCGGCCTGTTTCAGGACTTAGGATATTGATTTTTAATTTTAAAAATTTTGTTAACTACACCAAAAATTTGTAAAAATTAGGGAAACAGGGAGAGTGTAGGCGCCCGCCAGGCATCCCAAGAATCCTGAGATGCTACTGGCGGCCACGTTTTCGATAAATCTTAGGTAGACCGGCTGCCGAGCGGTGTGGTATATAAGAGCTGTGGCATTTTTAGATAGGCAGAGTCGGCGGCAGCTTTTGTTAGTAGCGAACCGATCTAGCATCGTTTGTTGCTACAGCTCTCATAAAGGTTTAAAATGTACAACAAACAGTGAAACTTTTTTAAATTTTTTTATCACCGAGTTATTGTTATTCCAAAATGAACTAGCAAGAAGTTAATAACCCTAGTTCATCTCGGAGCTAGATTAAAAGATAAAACTAAAAAAAGGAAAAATCAAAGTCAGAGTAAAGTAATAACATGAAATAATAGTGCATGAAAAGCGGAATAAAGCTAGCGGGATTGAACGTCAATTTGGAGCGGTTAAATATAAAATATCACCAAAATACATGAAATTCCCCATAGCCTAACTTAAAGATAATACGTGGTGGAAGAATCAGAAGGTCGACAAATTAAATAAGAACACAAAATTATTATCAAAATTTACATCAAAATTATAAACCATTTTACTTACTTACTAACTGTAATTCTAACACGTTCAAAATTTAAAGATCGGCCCACTAACCGCCGCCGCGCACACACCGCCAGCCTATCGGACGAGGGCATGCCGTAGAGACAAAGACCACGCGGCAGTTGAGCATCGGCCGTCGTAGGGTGAACACCACATGTACTCGCTAACGCTGACTACTAAAGCGATCTGGATGGAAACCGGCTCGGAAAACATCGAACAAAGGCAAGTCTTGCTAGTTTTACTAATATTATGATGTATGCATTCTGTGCACGCTACCGCTAGCGGATCGGCGAACGAAAGAAAATGCGAACCAATTTTACCGGCAGAAATTTGCCAACAAAAACGCAAACTAAAAAGCGATAAAACCAGCGATAAGTTTTTTTTCACATCCCAAGTCGAAAATCTTTAGAGATAGAACGAATAGGAAAATCCGATAGCGATAGCGACCGGGAAGTATTTTTTTTCAATTTCATGACAAGCCAGAAATTACAGAAAACCCGCAAGCAATTTCTTAGAAAAAATTACATAAAACTAGACCGTTTTCTGACAGTCAAATACCCATAACATCGAGATATCGAGAATACCGAAAATATAGAACTCAGATTTCCTCACCAGAGTCAGATTCCTTAAAGAGAACAAATTTTAACGACTTAGGAGTACACCTAATCGCAGCAAATAAGGCCGATTTTGAAGAGTTAAAGCAGAGAGAAACTGAAGTTATTTTGGCCCGACCACAATTTTTCGATCTCATGAACGCCAATCCGCTACCGCCTCATCCAGACGGACAGGGCGCAGCGGCGCAAGCGATCGCACAACAGCAACCGCCGCAACCGGGACCCGCGGACGTGCCGATCATTCCGCCGGCGGCGCAAGACCCAATATCTCCGGCGCAGCAACCACCCGTGGTACAGCCAGCCGCGAATGCACAAATGTTTTTCCGGCCGTTAGTATGTTTTCGGAGGAACGTATGTTGTGCCCGCACCGTTTTCAGGTCGCGCCGATGAGGACGCAACATAATTTTGGCGTCGATTCCAGAATTATTTGGAATTCAAACTAATTGTGGCGGATCTTGATAAACTGCGCTTGATTAAGGCTATGTGCATAGACCAAGTGGCAGATTGGGCGGACAAACTAGAACCAAACGAACGATCCACTTTCGAGAAATTCAAACAGGCCTTTGAGAGACGTTGGGTAAAGCCAGCGGTGTTAAAATTTTGGTCGGCTAAGGAGATGTTTACCAAAAAACAGATGCCCGATGAGAGTGTTGATAGTTACGCAAATCGTACGCGGAAACTAGCCAATCGCATCGATGCGAGCGACAAAACAATTTGTTACGCTTTTGTGAGTGGCCTTCGCCCTAAAATCGCATCTTTCGTGCTATCGAAGGAACCTGATAGCATGAATAAAGCATTAGATGCTGCTAGAATATCCGAAATGAGTTTGGGTGAGGCTCATGAAGCCGAAAATAACGAGATAACTGAGCAGCTAATGGAAATTCGAAGAGATCTGAGAAAAATGGCCGAAAAGTACGATTTTATCACCCCGAGCGTTTCAATTCAAAACGAGCGTACGAGGTCGCCGAACCGCCGTGTGACATTTGAGGGGGTACGAGATGGAATGACTAGACCACGCCCACCATCACCAGCTTACGACCAACGCCAGGATGGGTCATATACATTCCAACCAAGGTCAAATTTTGGTGGTAGGCCCATGTCAATAAGTAGAGGGGAAAGTAGAGATAGGACAAACGGTGTAAGGCCATTTGGACGAGGATTACGGAGTGGACCACCGTTTAATGCACAGTGGCGAAATAACTTCAACGGACAACAGTACGGTCCCTAGGGACCGTACTGTACGGGGGGACAACCCGCAAATCCACGATGTCTAAAATGTGGGGGCGGACGGCATGCCAACATTTTGATGTGTCCAGCCAACAATAAGATGAGTATGTCTTGCGGACGTTTCGGGCATTTTGCAAAAGCCTGTAGACAGTCGCGGATACAGCAGGCATGACGGGGCCGATGGATTAATCTCAATGCCACTACAAAAATTTCATTCAGTTGATAATTGCGCCGTAATGCACAAGCACACAGTTGTACCGAAATACTGTGAAGCAATTATACCTGCAAAAGTCCCAAAAATGTTTATTGCAGACGAAATATTGCTAGAGCCATTTAAAACAATACTACAACAGTTTTAGTAGCAGAGAGTTTGTCTGCAATTAACAACCGAATAGCCCAAATTCGCGTTTTAAATATTCAACCTAATTCAGTTGTTTTAAGAAAGAATTTGAAAAATCGCTAGTCTAGCTTTTCCAGCTACAATAAATTTTATAACTAAATTAACCATCCCGACAACAGAAACAACTGAATGGAAACCGGAAGTAACACAGGAAACTCTAGACAGTTTTATTAAAGATTACAAATTCAAATTAATGATAAACTGAACCCAGACGAGAAGTTAAAATTTTAACAGCTACTTTACGAATACAAGGACACTTTTGCTAGGAATATATCTGAAATGCAGACTTACCACGGATATCAACTAGAGTTGCACCCAAAAACCCGTTTGTTAAAAGTTATACCAGGCAGTATAAATTAAACGAAGCTGATAGCGAGTTACCGCATAAACAAATCATTAATTTGCATAAACAAGGATTATTAGAAAGAACGACAGATTGTAGTTTTAATAGTCCGCTCTTTTTAGTAAAGAAAAAATCTAGATAGAGTAAAATGGTTGTCGATTTAAGACGCATAATCGCCATTTTAAAACCACTCATTGTAGCTCTTCCTAAAATAGATGAATTATTAGCAAACATGGTTAAAAATAGCCCAGAGTAGATATCATCCACGGACTTTTATAAGGGCTATTGGTCAATCAATTTACACCCAAAAACGCGTCATTGCACCTCTTTTACTGACCCCAAAACCATGGGATTGTTTGTTAGTGCGGCAGCCTTTGTCTTGGCGCTAAGGAGAGTATTTCAAGATAAACAATATTATCATTTCCTCTATAATTATATGGATGACGCAGCCATTGTGTCTAGAACGTTTACAGAACACTTAAAACACTTGCAAATCATTTTTCAAACCGTTCGGGCTAATAATATGCGTTTAAATCCCACCAAAACTAACATAGAATTCAATCAAATTGAGTTTTTAGGCTTCTCGGTGAGTAATAAAAAATTAGCATATCCCCGAGCATATTGGAAGCCATTAAACGCATGGCACAACCTTCAGGAAAGAAGTCCTTGCAAAGGTTAATTGGTCTGGCACAATATTTTCGTCGATACATCCCAAATTTTAGTACGAAAATCGCCAATATGCGACAACTTCTAAAAAAAATCAAAAATTTGTCTGGACTGAAAACTGTCAAAATGAATTGGAAGAATTAAAGAAACTACTTCTAGAAGCACCGATTTTACGCCGTATCAGAAACGATCGTCCAATTTATCTTTATATCGACGCCTCCACTACCGGTATTGGTGGAGCGGTCCTGCAGTATGGGAACGCTGATAAATCGCCCCATGTATGCGCTTATATATCATTTGCAACGACGGAAACGCAGCGCAGGTGGTCGCCCTATGAATTGGAATTTTCGGTTCTCGGCTTTTGTTTGAAACAATATGAAACAGTTTTTTTTACAATCTGATCTAACTGTTTTTTTACTGATAATGCAGTTATGGCGGCTATACAAACTTATAAGCCCATAAATAACAGTGAAAGTCGTCTTATAGCTTTTATTACTCAGTGTCCTATGACTTTACGTTACCCACCAGGACGCAAAAATAAGATCGCCGATTGTTTATCACGCATTAGCGAGGACCTTAAGAAAGAGGACCTCGTGAAGTGCGCTCCACCTCAAAACATATATGACGAGGAGTTCGCATATTCTTGATTGTTTTTTCCAGTTGTTGTTAATATAATGTGATGTGTTTTATATTAAATTTTTACTTACGGTTTCAAAGTTATTTGACAAAGAAAGGAGGCTTTGCCACAACAGCCAGGTGGAGTTGACGAACGAGCTTGTTGCCCACGACGTTCCATTTCATCCATCCGACCCTGGACATCTTTGAGACAGTTCATCACCGTCTCTAAATCCATCGTTGATGGCGCGATGACGTTGACGGTCGGTTCACCCTCAGCGCTCGCAAACCGCACGCAAGCCTTCTTGGGCTTAAGAATGTCTTTGACCTCCACGTAGTATCGTGTCTTCTTGACTGTCTCATCGAACCGAAGATCAGCATACTGCAAACGTAAGTACTCCTGTAACTCCGAAAAAACGAAGCCTTTCAACGAACCTGTTTTGAAGGTCGGTATCTCGTTGCTCGAGTGTCTGACCGGACCATCCAGCCCTGTTCAACTTTAGCAATGCATCCGCGTACTCATCGATTGCCTCACCTTCCAACTGCGAATGACGGTAGAACTGTCGACGTGCGTTCGAAACCTCGTTAGGCGAGCCAAACTGACCCAGCAGTTGGCTCCGCAGCGCAGCAAACGCTTTAGCAAAATCAAACTTATCGACACTTTTTTTGGAGAACAGGTCGACCGTCAAGAGCTGCTTTCAAGTGTTTCAGCTTGTCAAGCTCGGTTTTCCGGCCGTTAAAATTCGCAATGACATCGAAATGGTCCATAAACTCCTTGGGTGACGAGAAACTATCATAACGTTTCAACACATCCTGACTGTACACGACAACAACTGGTGGGGTGACTGATTGAGTAAAAGCTACGTACGTACTGCCTGGCAAATTTGAACCAGAAACTGAAAAACCAATGACAGAAATACCAGTACTACTACTCGATGACAACAGTACTAATACTTATCGGGAGTGCAGTCACAACAGCTAATGCGGTAGTTGACACTGGAAGTAGACCAGACGTGGCAACAATGTCGGTAGTGGGCGCCGGTGCTTCTGGAGTAGCCGCGGTCGTGCTGCCTAGTGGCTGAAATGTAGCTGATGTTGTCACTGTAGGCAGTTGAGCGGTTGGCGTAACAGCGACTGAAACCGGAAGTGACTGCCCTGCAGGGTAGGTTTGCACACCAGGAGGACGTTGAGCCAGGGCCAGAACCTCTAGGCCGGCGGCCAACTTACTAGACGCTGAGTCGTAAGTGCTACTAGTAACTGTAGTAGTAGTAGAGAAAGTGTCTGTCAGTAACGGCAGCAAACTAGCAGTAAGTACAGTACTGAGTAACGTCGGTACAGGGTTGACCGTAGATGTCGTTGGTCTAACCACTGCTGGTGTCGGCATTGCAGGGCCAGGCTTCGGATATCTCACATTCATCACAGCGCTACCCCACCCCGGATAAACGTTTACAGGGAACGCAACCACTGAGCCCCGCGCTGTATGGGTTAAGAACGCACCCGCTGGTGCTTGATGAGCGTACGCATCGCTAATTAATGAATCAGTTGTATGCACTGCAGCGTGCACAACAGCTGTAGCAGCTAAGCAGCAGGCGGTACAGTATACAAAGGCATAACTAAGTCACGCCGGTCACCAGTCATTATTGAAGACTGAGGCCCATTCACTATAGCTGGTGTATAATCAACAACAGTATACTTTGAAGGATGAGTGTACAGTGCAGGTGTACTAGACAGCACGGACGGCAGACCAAGCTGTGGACTCACGTGCACAGGAGTGCAACTAGTCGGTATTGATAGTCGTGCGGATGATCTAACTCGCTGGTTGTTTTGCCACTGCAGTTGTGCGGGTAAGGTAGAACGGCCAGTGTCGGGTTGTAATCTTACTGCGAGACTGTGACTCGATTGTGACTTGATTTGATTCCTTATTTTTTGTTTGTACAATATTTAGTCGTGCGGACTTGTTCCTATTCTTGATTGTTTTTTCCGGTTGTTGTTGATACAATGTGATGTTTTTTATATTAAATTCTTATTTACGGTTTTAAAGTAATTTGACAAAGAAAGAAGGTTTTGCCACGACATTTTTGGTGTCAAAAGCGCGATATGGACTATCAAGCGAAACGAAAAGTCTAACAGTTAAACCGGATGTCGCAAATATGTTACGACGTGAATGTTGCGATGTGTCAAGCACATTTGTCATCTGCAGCTGTTTTGATGATATGATGATTTTGTGACATGACACTTGAATGTGATTGATTGATTGACCGATCAACGGTGGATCTGGACTTCTGAATCGGCATTTTCATCGTCTGATGACTGAAGATCGCAGTCTTGGTGCAGAACAACCGCACCACCACGCACATGCATGGTAGGAAATCTTCTGTTGACTGGCTGAACCCTGATATTATGTCAATCAATCTGATACTGATTTTGACTAATGATTTTTATCATTATTGATACTGATCATTGATTATTATTTCGCTTTGATTTCCATTTTGTGATAATAAATAAATTTCATGAAAATAGCCAAGCAGCTATTAAGAAAATGTCAAGCCAGAAGCTGATAGGTTCTCTCGTTAAGATTGAAACAAATGAAGAGTGTGTGTTTATCAAATGATGACGATGATGATGATGGAGGACGAATTAACTTTAACGTGGCGTTAAGTCCTAAGACTACAAGGACACGTAACAATAAGCCTAAACAGTAAAGTCACGTAATAGTAGTCAGTGCAATGAGACGTTGTTAGTCATGACTGAGAGACCGGAAAAAGTTCGGTTTTCAGTCTGCTGCGAAAAACTTGCAACGACCGGATCGACTCCGGCAGACTGTTCCAGACCGATGTAGCAGTCGCTGGAAAAGTGCGGTCGCCAATGGTAGAACGTACCGTGCGTGGAACGACCAGCGCTGATGTAGTCGAAAAGCGCAGTCGTCGACGTGCGTTGAGGTGTGACATGCGCTAAAAATCTGAGGCCAGGTAGCTAGGTGCAGAGCCGTGGAGGCAGCGATACACCAGCACTGCCAGCCTGAACGAAATACGTTCTGGCATCCGAAGCCAGTGTAATCTGCGCAGTAACGGCTGAATGTGGTCCCGACGACAAGCTTTGAAGATCAGCCGTGCAGCGGCGTTCTGCACAGACTGAAGCCTTTCCATAAGTTGCTTCGGAAGGCCGGCAAGAGTTGCGGAGCCGTAGTTAAGCCTGGAAAACACCAGCGCCACGATGAGCGACTGCATCACGTCGTTTGACACCGATCGACGTATGCTTCGTAGTTGTCGAAGGGCAGCAAAACACTTCGAACATGTCCGAGTGACTTGGGTACGCATCGACAGGTCAGCGTCAATGAAAATATTGAGATCGCGCACGCAGCTGACAAGCGACACGAGATCAGAGCCAACAGCCAACGGATCGAAAGGTAGCTGACTTTATCGACGGGCTGAAGCACACCACAGTACTTCGGTCTTGGATGCATTCAGCTAAAATCGATTGGAACGCATATAATCAGCGACGGCAGCGACACAGTCAGCAACACGTTTCCGTAGACTGTCGGTGTCCCCGGGTTGACTAAAACCGTAGATCTGGGTGTCGTCGGCATATAAGTGCGGTTACAGTTCAAAAGATTCTACCAGCTGTACCAGATCCGCTGTATATAGAAGAAACAGCATCCCCCCAAGACCGACCCCTGTGGAACTCCACACAACACCAATAGTGGAGTCCATCTGGATCCAGGACAGCGGACGTACTGAGTGCGGTTGGCGAGGTACGAACTGATCCACGTGTGACCGACACCGTTGACGCCGTGGAAAGTCATCAAACGACGCAGTAAGATCGGGTGATCAACAGTATCAAATGCGGCGGACAGGTCGAGCAGTGTTAGCATCGACAGGTCACCGCGATCAGCGGCAGTCAAAATGTCCGACAAGACTTTGAGGACCGCCGTTTAAGTTGAGTGGTGTGCCCGATAAGCAGACTGGAAACTCGGCAGCAACTTGTGGACACGCACGTGGTCAAGAAGTTGTCGCGCCACCAGATGCTTTAACACCTTCGACAGTACGGGTAAATTGAAAATTGGCCGAAATGACTTGACGTCAGATGGATCAAGATCAGGCTTTTTTAGCCGAGGTGTGATGTACGCCGCCTTAAATACGGTTGGCACGACACCAAGCGACCGGTTAAAAAGGTCTGTCAGAAACGGTGTGAACACGTCCACGTGCTGCTTCAGCAGGCGCGTCGGCATCGGGTCGGTCGCGGACTGCTTGTCGGGCAGCTGACGGACAGCAGCGACAACGTCGTCAGTGGTCAGCTGACTGAACTGGTGCAGCCAGCAACCCAGCGGTGCAGTTGTGTACTGTAGCGGTGCTGCCCCGTCCGTCGACGCACGTACACCGGCAACCTTGAGTAGCTATAACTTGACAATACGAGGACAGAGGAAATTGGCGGGAAAAGCTCCTACGTGCTTTGACCCCCATTTTAAACTATTCCCCCTCAGTCTATTAGGCCTTGTTTTAGCCTACAGCTTAAGCCTTTTTGTTTAGCCTTTGCTCAGCTCTGGGCCCCTGCCTTTCTGCCTTGTTCTAGCTTAGCTGGCCTTTGTTTCGGTACAAAATAAATATTACTAAAGGGGGGACGCTTTTTTACGCAGGTTATTATATCTAGTACGCTGCGGCGCCGGCTAATTATAACTCATTATCGGTTCATGCCCCGAGTAATCACGTCGTTAACGCCTTACTGCACCTGGTAACGACGCCGCATCAGCGGTTATTAGCTGCCGGCGCTGTCAAGTCACGCTCTTTGTTTCAGCCACCCGCTAACCCGGTAGTTAATATCTCGTTAGCCCGCTGCTTCTGGTTACGGTTAATTGCTATTCTATATGCTACACTGCGTGCGGTCTAGGCGTACCTATACTCTGCAGTCTGTAGGCCTACTTGTGTTCAGTAGTATACGCCCACTTTCATATCGCAAGCTATAGCTAAATAGTATAGGCCCTGCACTCGCAACCAATGACCAATGTATAGTTAAACGTATTTAAACCAGCTGTCGGCCAATTCTTCGTAGTATCTTGGCGGTCTTCGTGCGGATAGCATCTACAGTATACAGGTTAGCGTTTATTTATTATAAGACTTAGCTTCTGTTTACTAAAAAAGGCAACGGCGGTAGCCTTACAAACAAAAAGTTACAATATTGTGAATTTATGTAAACTGTCACTTTTATTTTTATCATAAATTTTACCAACTTAGGCCCTATGCTTGCTTTCTTATGTAGGCCAAACTTTTTGCAGCACAATTATTAATCCACAATGTATATAAATTTTAAAAAATGTAAGCGCCGAGTGCCGACATAATACGCGGCCGTTTTTGCGGTTGCCAGGCGTCTCAGACGTTGATAGCATTAGGCGCCAAACGCCAAAACACTGGCTCTGCCGCCTAACTGTTGTTAGGCCAAGGCGCCGGCTTGTTAGTTTTCGAATACTTACAGGCTTATCTAGGAAGTAGATTCAATCTTGGCCTCGAACTGTTGGTTTTGGTTTTAAGGGCGCGTACAGATCGCCATAACCGAACTGAACTGAACTAATCAATGGGAAAGCATTTCGAACCCTGTGGTCATTAGTTGACGCGTGCGAGAGCGCAGTCACGTAGATCACCGACGCCGTCAGTCGGTGTCCAATGTAATGCATTAGGCTTGTTACTTGCTCATTGGCCAGTTCATCACAAACTAACCGTGCCAGTTTAGTCAGTTTAGTTTAGCTTAACTAAGTTTAGCTAACTTAAGTTTATCCAAGTTCAGTTACGTCGCTTTCTACGCTATTTCAGGTTAATCATGATATATATGTTCTTGTTTATCTAATACGCCACAGTTGTTTACAGATGAGCCGGTGCGCATAACGCCGGAGCTAAAAAACTTGGAGGGTTTCGAGGGCGAATCGGCCACACTCACATGCGATCTGTCGAAGACCGACCGTACAGACGGTCAGCGGACATACAACGGACAACCTCTGACGAACGGATATCATCAGTGTGTTGAGTTTGTCTAGTTGACCATCGCGGACGCCGGACAGTACGGCTACAGCATCGAGAACGTCTCGACGTCAGTCACCCTCAGCGTAAGAGGTACGTAACAATAGCGATAACGACAAGAAGCCCAGCTGTCGCAAAAGAAGGCCGACCTAAATTAGTTTATAATATCGACATTGTAGCCATACATTCGTTACTTCCGCTTATGATAAATAAGTAAATGTCTTTGAATAGGTTTAAACGGTAACTTAAAATATGTCGGCCTACAAAATCTATCAATATGCAGCCTTTATTTTGATAGAAATTGACGACGTTTTGGCAACCGCTGCTGCTTTTGTCGCAACGACTGCCAACCAGGTGTCGCTCTGAAAGGCGCACGCGCGAAGCGCGTGCGCACGATGTCGTGCAATGCGTGCAGAATAACAGCAAGTTTCTTATGTACAGTTTTATTAATGCGCGCATACCTGAGTGGCCCAACGATTTTCGCCTTTACTAGTCGGCCAGTTCACGTGACCGGGTTCTGCAGTCCACTGGACGGCAGAGGTAGCATTGCCGGCGTAGTAACGCCGGTATGCCGCGGCTTATCCGATAACGACTGGCAGTTTGCGTCATCAGTTCGACCGGTGAAGTCGCTGACGTGTGACGTGGCTGCTCGGTCTCATACATACAATGAACCCATAAAAAAGTATCCCCCGTTAAAACGTATCCCCCTCGTTAAAAAGTATCCCGCAGTCTTATACATATAATGCACCCATCAAAAAGTATCACCCCGTTAAAAAGTATCCCCTCGTTAAAAAGTATTCCCCAGTTCTATACATACAATACACCCATTAAAAAGTATCTCCCGTTAAAAAATATCCCCCAGTTAAAACGAATCCCCCGTTAAAAAGTATCCCCTTAGTATTATACATACAATGCACCCATTAAAAAGTATCACACGTTAAAAAGTATCCCCCGTTAAAAAGTATCCCCAGTTTTATACATACAATGCACCCATCAAAAAAGTATCTTTCGTTAAAAAGTATCCCACCATCTGCTCGTACCTAGATATAATGTATTTTTTGCATTAACGCTAGAGTAATGTTTACCTACTTACTTACTGTTTTATTATGCGGCGTATTGTGTCTGTTACGAATTAGTCGGCGTTTAGCCTATCTTTACTGGCCCATAACAGAGCAAAGAACAGTCTAAGCTTTCCAAAAGAAATTATAATACAATAACGATCAATAAACAGTAAACACTAAACAGAAAAAAATCAGTTAGCAATTCAAAAAATAAAAACATCCGGCCATAACAAGGCCAACAACAAAAGAACGTCTTGCCGGTCGGCCGGCCACACAACATCTAGCCCCTACTGTCCGTGTCCGGTCAGCTCACTGACCCGTGACCGACTATCAGCAGCACGTAGGCCACATAGTAAGCAAGAGACTGTCCGCAACATCCGTCCGTCACACCAGATGTTGCTCGATGTTGGCCAAAAACGTCAGCATAGACAACATCTTTGATCAAAGTCTAGCAGTCTCTGTCTCGATCCCCGAACATGTTCAGGAACCCGGCCGACTGAAGATGATCTCGGCAATAATCCTTGTGTAGCTCCTGACAACAAATCAGACAAACTAGGGAGCACCACAGTCATCCACAAACAGTAAACTTAAACACAACTTAACACAACACAACTTAAGCCAGCACTAAGCGATCTTAGCCTATTTACATTAAGCCTACCCCCCGACAGGCGGTTGTCCCTGCTAGACTCAGGCGAGAGAGAGCATCAGCAGCAATGTTCAGTTTGCCAGCTTTAAACTGAAATTCTAAATCAAACTCCGCCAGGGCTAGACTCCATCTCATCAACTTGGCCGACTTGGGAGCTGACGCGGTAAGGTAGGTGATTGGGTTGTGGTCGCAAACCACAATCATCTTGGTTCCGAGAACCCAATGTCCGTATCGTTCTAACGCAAATAACATTGCGTAAGCTTCTTGTTCTATAGTGGCCCAATTGCGTTGGGTTGCCGTGAACTTTGAACTGAAAAACGCAATTGGCCTTTCTATGCCTTCTTCATCATTTTGGCAGATGAGCCCCAACAGGCATTTTGGAAAGCATCGACATGAATCCGAAACGGTCTGTTAAAGCGCACTGTGTGCAGTGGCTTTTGTGTAGCCTCACTAAGATCTCGTTTTAACGATTTTAGGGCATCTGTGTGCTTTTTTGTCCACTCAAGTTTCAGATCTTGAGGTGCTCTTTTTGACGTCAAATCGGTGAGAATTTTAGACTTGGCCGCCAAGGCAAATACATATTTGCGAAAAAATGAAAACAGCCCTAACATTCCTTTAAGTTGTTTCTTCGTTTCTGGCACAGCAATCTGTTTAATGGCCATAACCTTTTCGGGATCTGGTTGTCGAGTTCCAGAACCGATAATTTCGCCACAAAACTTGACCTTGGGTTTGGCAAACTGGCACTTCTTCACGTTCAAAGTTATGCTTTTTCTCTGCATAGTCGACAAACAGCTGTCGAGATGCACAATGTGATCATTTCATGTATCCGAACTCACTGCACAATCGTCAACAAATGAATCAGCAAATTTATGCAGTGGATACAATATTCGCTGCATTGCTCTAACAAAAGTTTGTCCTGCATTTTTCATGCCAAAAGCAGTTTTAGTAAACTCATACAACTAGCCTAGACAAACAAATGCAGTAAGCCACCTATCAGACTCTCGCACATTGGTTTGCCAGTAACCGTGCCGGCAATCAAAAGTAGATATGTAAGTTTTGCTTCCCACCTTTTGTATCACCTCTTCTACTTCAGATATAGAGAAAGCATCACTCACAGTGAATGAATTAAGGTATCGGTAATCCACTGCCAGCCTAATACCATCAGCAAAAGACTTTCCCTTTTTAACAAGAAAAAGAGGGCTGCACATGGCACTAGTGGATTCAGTTATGATACCATTGGCAAGCATTTGAGCTAACTGACATTCTACTTCGGGCTTGAGGTTTACGGGAACCTTATACTCCGTCATACGTTTGGGTTTAAAGTCAAAAGTTAGCTCAATAGTATGTTTAGCACGAGTCGTGAGACCAGGGATATCTGAGAAACAGCTTGCATATTTATCTAGCAACCGAAGCAACTCAGCCTGCTGTTCTGCTGAAAGATGTGACAAGCTTTGACTCTCGATTACTTGACTCGGCAAAAACTCTGGAACGGACTCCTTCGATGACAAATCAACGACATGAATATCACCGAAATCTTTATCTTGATCACTGATCAATGGACAAGCAGTAACATCGCAAGAAGATATCAACAACTCAGTATCACAAGTTACAACTTGAGTACGAGTATGAAATTTGCGAAGTTGGTTGGCATGGATGGTACGCTTAAAACCACCATCGAATTCCACAACATAAGAATGTGGAGATTGGATCTCTACAACAATCGCAAAACCGATCCACTTACCAAACACCTTGAATGAAGTCGAGTCTTTCTGCAAAACAAGGACAGACTCACCAACAGAAAAAGATTTGTCACGAGCATAGCGATTATAACGCTCCGTATAACGTCGCTGCTCTTTTTCGGCATGAGCCTCAGCATAAGTACGAGCAGTCTCCAGTCTATCACGCAAGTCTTTAAGAAACTCAGTCGTGGACTTATTCTTTGGAATGAGGAATTTGTCTTCTCCTACCCAAATATCACGCAACATCGCCAGTGGTCCGTGTGGTAAGCGACCGTAAACCATGGTGTAAGAAGAGACACCAGTCGTTTCATTGACTGATTCACGCAAACCCCAAAGAATCACATCAAGGTATCAATGCCACTATCTAGGATGATCTTGTGCAACCTTGGCAATCATGCACTTGATCGTGCCAACCGTACGTTCGACACTGTTAGCTTCCGGGTGCCGAGGAGTACAAAAAATCGGACTGCAACCGACACGTTTAAGAAAGTGTCTGGTAAGCTTACAAAAAAAATTACTCGCACGGTCCATTGTGACCTTTGTCAGAAAACCAGTGTGCTGCCAAAAAGAAAGCATGGCATCACAACAATTCTTGCCGCAATAGAACGTAATGGTACAAAATGTGGATAACGCGACACCTGATCATGAAAGACAATTGCATAATTGTACTGGATGGAGTACGCACACAAAGAACCAAGACAATCTACATAAAAGTGACTAAACACTGGTTCCACAGACACAACACCGCCCTGAATAGGCACTTAGTCATAGCAAGTTATTCTGGCTCTGAGTTGGCAGATCTCACAAGTACGACAGTAATCAATCACGTCATTCGTCAAGTTTGGCCACATAAAACTGAGGGCAATTCTGTCTTTGGTACGTCGAATACCCATGTGTCTTCCTACTAAATTATGTGCCAAGTCTAGAATGTTTTTACGTCTGTCACATGGTACAACCAGACGCTTCACTGTTTGCTCAAGGAGCTTAGCGCGGTGATACAGCAAATTATTTTAAAGAAAATAGCCGCCTTTATTTTCACGTGCAGGCTTGAAAGCTCCTGATAGAGAATTATCGTTTTTCTGCTTATCAGCTAACTTATCGGATGGGGATAAAATTGAATCCCAGTTTTGGGGAACTGGCAAATCAATATCATCACATACACCAGATTTCATCACACTCTCATCATCATGCGCATTATCAGCAGTATCGTTCTCAGCATTACTGACACACACACGCTCATTTGCATCATCTCCAACATTTTCATCAGACATATTGCAGTGTTCATACACACAAACATCATCATGTCTCACCACAGCATCTTCACCTTGCTTCAACAGACGCCTACAATCACTGAGTGACAACAGACAAGAATGACTAACATTATCACACACTACAGATCTGATAGAAACATTATCATCAGCAGTAGACAGCCTAACATTTAAAATCGTTAATACATCTTTGGAACAGTGACCATCAAAAGCCTTCAGTGTGACAGATCCTAACACACTATACTGTAAATGTTTCACAACATCAGACCTAATCACAGAGTTTTCTGCTCCACTGTCAAACAGAGCATCTATAGCAATCACATTATCATGCGCATCACTAACGATTACGTTCACGTAATGCAAAGCAACGTCACCATCCGCAATAACTCGATGTTTATCAAAAGTATCTGTAATACTTTGAAAACTTTCATTCTGAGAAATCATAACTTCAACACGGTTCACAGCACTACTAAGCGTACTGGCATTGTTTACATTCGCTGCTGCCCTGAAGCTTAACCTTTGACCTCCGTTATCAGCACTGTCGGGCTGTGCGGATATTTGATTAACCGTGCGTTTGGTTTGTTTTGAGACCTTTAATGACTTGGGCTGGTTACAGTTTGCAACTAGGTGAAAGTAAGACCCACAATTATAACATGCACGTCCGCCACCAGTTTTTGATTCACCATGATCAAAGCGGGATTTAAAATTACCAGAATCTGTTTTTTTTCTGGTTTTTCTGGATCACTGCAGTTCTTGTCAGTTTTGTCGGTTTTCACCGACACTACAGGAACATTGGTACGACGTGAATTTTTAGGTTGGCCCACAGACATTGCCATAGGATGTAATGCAAAACCTACATTAGCCACATAATCATCAATAATGCCAGCCAAACGTTTTGGTTCTATCCAACCATCGTCACCTATGACTGATTCTAAACCGACAATATGTCTCAAGCACGCCTCATTGAGATCACTTTTTATACGATCACTCAAAAGCAAATCAACTAGTAAGTCAAAGTCTCAACTTTTCTACTAGACAAATATTGCTTCAAAAGCGCCGTTAAACGTGATTCATATAATGTGAACGTATCAGAGGGACGTTTCTTAACGCGATTAAACCTTTCGAGAAAAGTTTTCGCAGACAGACCTAGGTCTTTAAGAATGGCTTCTTTTATCTTATCAAAATCATCACGAATATCAGAACTCAAACGTGAACACAACGCTCTAAAACGAGTTAAAAGATACTTATATATTAAACGTGAGCGAAATTCGGGAGTGACGCTCAACTTATGAAATTGGTTCTCCACTCCCTTAAACCACCCTAAAGTATCTGTAACCTCGTCCGGTTGGGGTGCCAAAATATGCGTCAAAGCCTGAACATATCGTTTGAGTTGAGCGGCCTCATCGTCGTCATCAATCAGAACAGTCTTGCGCAATTCTGCTCTCTTTGCATCTCTCTCCATCTGAGCACAAATAACCTTTAACTCCAGCTCCTTCAACCGTTTTTCATGCCTCCAGCGTTCTCGTTTTAGCTCTGAATCATCAACTCGAGATGCTGCAACAGTTTCCGTTACTTGCTGACCCTTCAACACCCACTAAGCATATTGTTCTAACAGCTCATCACGGCTCCAGCTAAGCACCGTTTCCTCAGGATACCCTGCCTTTAATAGATGCAGGCGCAATCTATCGGAGGACGATTTTTTGAGAGTAGCTACCTGAATTTCGCTTAGTTGGTCTATCACTAAAGAAAGACACTCGCACCAGGCACAAGCAAACTGCTTTATTTAACAGCCACGCACGCGCTCAGTCACATCACAGCCACAGCGTGTTAAACAATAGGCCTACTGAGCTAATGACAGAAGTCCGCAGTAATTCACAAAATACTGCACAACACAAGGCACAAGATACAGACACTGTCGATTATATATTGCCCAGATCTAGCAAAAAGAGACAAAAATGTATCTCATCGACCAGCTGACTTACATGTTCTGACAAGCACTTTTCCAATCGAGAACACTGATATCCATCAAAATATCACATCCATCAACAGTCACGATGGTCGTAGATCATTCAAAGAATATATTCGACAAAACAGAAAAAAACAACAAGCTAACAGTTAGCACTCGATTTACAACAAGCACAAACTATTACAAGCTATTAAACTCACTGGCTTTACTATAGCCCGGAATAATCCAAATCCGCCATCGAAAATTAACCGGCTAAAAAAATGCCAACCTAATCCAACCAAAATATGCACAATCCCATGCACAATCACATCTCAACGTGCCACCTGCATCTGTGCATCCCACCGCTGCCACCAGAATGTTATGGATTAGTCGGCGTTTAGCCTATCCCTACTGGCCCATAACAGAGCAAAGAACAGTCTAAGCTTTCCAAAAGAAATTATAATACAATAACAATCAATAAACAGTAAACACTAAACAGAAAAAAATCAGTTAGCAATCCAAAAAATAAAACCATCCGGCCATAACAAGACCAACAACAAACAAACGTCCTGCCGGTCGGCCGGCCACACAACATCTAGCCTCTATTGTCCGTGTCCGGTCAGCTCACTGACCCGTGACCGACCATCAGCAGCACGTAGGCCACATAGTAAGCAAGAGACTGTCCGCGACAGTGTTGACTCTTTTGCCACCAAATTGTGTCGACTCGTTTGTCGCCAAATGGCACAGTGTCGGTAGTATATATAAGCCCCGATATAGCTTACACCGTCAGATTCAACCTCTATTGCAGACACGACGCATCGACGATGGACACACAAGAGATCAGCGACACTCATCTCGTCGACGCGCTTGATTCACACGAAAACATGAACGTAGACGATCACAACGACAGCCTAACCGATTCTCAACTTGTTGAAGCTGTTCGATCTTACGGAAGTAAGCTTTCCATCATTTTATTTTTGCATTATTTTTAATACAGCTTATGCAATCAAAATTCTTCATAATTTATCAGCTGTAGTTTTAATCACAAATACATCTGTAAATCAATAGACAGAAATAGCTTTCGTGCTTTTTCCTACAAATTACGGTCAAAAGCACGTCAGGTTTGTGATGTAAATTTTTTTATCAACGGTATCTTTAAAACGGTAGCTTTTATTCTTTTCCTTACATAGTTTTGTTGCATAATAGGCGAGCAGCAACAACAACAAGGACAGCAGCGTCCATGCTCCAACTGCGGACTTGCCATAACTGCCCAAGGTGGTCTCTGCAAGCGTTGCGTGGCACTGCCGTACTGTTCCAAGTGCAAGAGACACTTACCACGAACGCGTTCGATCTGCCCTGTGCCTGTCAGGCGTGCGCCAGAAAAGCCGACAAGGCACGGCGGAAGACACACTACGCGGTTGACCGCTTAGTTGCGGAGATGATCATACCGACCGACCAAAACGACATAACGTACGAACGCTTCATCCAACGCAATCGTCAGCAAATTCTTCATGTCGTCGACGAGCATACTCGTACTAACGGGTAAAACACGTTTTAACTATGTAGTCACGTTGTATTCGTATTTCTCAACATTGTTTTAATTGCTACCATTTGTTCGGCGAAACTCAACGGTTGTTTCGTTGTGCGTCTGCGTCATTGTAGCTCGGTTCGCGTTTTTGCGAAAACATTAGCTCATTTTTCTCGCAGCACATCGGACGATCTGCAGCACATCGATGGTCACTTTACATCGTATCGCCAGTTGGTATCAAGTGCCCACGAGTTCGACTGCGATCTCTTACGGAAGGAGCTGGAATCAAAGATTGAAAATTTCAACTGTCGCGGGACTGGCTTCGTCTTGGATCTCGTATATGAATTCACGCTTGTAATAACGAAATTTCGTCCGCTTGCGGGGTCATTCTATATTCTAACTCCCCCGCCATAGCCAAGAAACAAGCTATAGTCAACTTTAAAAACGACGATCGACGTTGCTTCGAGTATGCGATTCTGTCTTGCCTCTACCCAGTCCACACTCACCCAGATCGTGTTTCCAACTACACAACGTATCAGGGCAGCCTCAATTTTGATGGAATCCCATTCCCAGTACAGCTCAAAGATATTCCCAAATTTGAATCTCTCAATCCACACATCAGTGTCAACGTAATTTCTCCCGACCCGGAGAACAATGGCTGTACGATCGATTACCTGTCACCAGAGCGTCACCACCCCCATCACGTTAATCTGCTACTTCTTTATAACACCGAATCTCAGCGCTATGTGTGGATCAAAAACTTCTCGCGCCTAGTTTACGGCCCCGTCAAGCACGACGGTGCCGCTTTTGTCTGCAACAGTTGTCTAAATGTCTTTTCATCACAGCGAGTCCTCGACTCCCACATTCTCCTATGCTTGCAACACCCGGCTCAACAGACCGTTTATCCGCAAGGGGACGAAGCCAAACTAAAATTTAAGGACCACGACAAGGAGTTTTCCTCGCATTTTTATTTAGTCTGCGACTTTGAGAGCTTTTTGGTCCCGTCGGACCAAGAATCCGACACCTATAGCAAAACACGTATTATCGATAAACATCAGATGTCAGGATTCTGTTGCCACAGAGTCACAGATCTGCCGATGTATCAAACCCCACCAAAAGTCTACAGTGGTCCCGACGTCAGGTCCCATTTCTACGAGCACATCATGTCCGAAAATCGCGAAATCAACCAAATTCTATCACAGCAGCTCCCTCTATCTCCCATGACCACCGAACAAACTAGACAGCACGAGGCAGCCACGAAGTGTGCAAATTGCAACTGCCCATTCACTAGTCGAAACCATAAAGTTAAGCACCATTCGCACCTTACTGGCGAATATCTCTTTGTTTTATGCAACGATTGTAATCTTCAACTAAAATCGAAAAAGTGCAAGGTCAAGGACGCTGACCAGGATGCAAACAGCTACGCCCTTGCTATTGTGTTTCACAACCTCCAAAGATACGGTTCCCATTTCGTTATCAAACATTTTAAGAAACAATACAGCGAGAAGGTCACTAAAGTTCAGACGGTCAGTTTTGATGACGTCAAGGTTATACCGCTGAATGGAGAGCGCTTCCTCTAGTTTCAGATAGGTAACTTGAAATTTTTCGACTCGTTCCAGTTTCTCTCAACTTCCCTCGAAAATTTAGTGTCACTTCTTTTAAAGAGCGGCAAAGAAAATTTCCCCCATGCCACAAAGTACCTCGGTGACACGCCGTACACGTTTGCCAAGGGGGTCTATCTGTACTCGTACGTCGATTGCCGCGCTAAACTCAACGAAACAAAATTACCGCCCATCGAAAATTTTTACAACACCCTAACGGATGAACCGTTCTCCATTCAAGACTACGAACGCGCACAAGAGATTTGAGCACATTACAGCATTCAAAATTTGGGTCAATACCACGACCACTATCTTCTCTCCGATGTTTCACTGTTAGCCGACGTGTTTGAGCATTTCCGGCATGATGTGCTCCGAAACCACGGACTCGACTGCCTGTATTTTCCAACCCTTTCATCCCTGGCCTGGAGCATGGCGCTCAAACACACCAAAGTAGAACTGGATCTGATAGAGGATGAAGACATGTATCTTATGGTAGAATCCGGCATACGCGGTGGAATTTCGACGATATCTAACCGCTATTCCAGAGCCAATATCCCTCTCGTTGAAGGATACGATCCTCAGAAACCTACTACTTTTATTACGTACCTTGACGCCAACAGCCTTTACGGTGCCTCGCAATCCGAACCCCTACCCGTGGGTGACTTCCGGTTTCTCACTCCGAAAGAAATTTGCCAACTGGACATCCACAATATACCGGAAGATTCGCCTACGGGTTACATAATAAAATGCGACCTTAAGTACCCGGATGAGTTGCATCCCATCCATTCATATTACTCCCTCGCTCCCGAACACCTCACCGTGACTAGGGACATGTTAAGTCCCTTTGCGCAGAAACATGCAGATGAACATTGGATGCCCGATTCAAAATTAATACCGAATTTACTAGACGAGAAAGAATACGTTTTTCACTACAGAAATTTGCAATTTTACATGAAACAAGGTCTCAAATTACGCAAAATTTATAAGGTTATCTCATTCACTCAGAGCCCCTGCTTGAAGCCTTGGATCGACCTGTGCACCAGTCAACGTCAGAACGCAAAGTCCGACTTTGAGGCGGATCTGGCTAAGCTCCAGGCCAACTCAACCTATGGGAAAACCATGGAGAACGTAAGGAACCGCCAGAACATCCGCCTTATAGCAGACCCCGCAAAATTACTTAAGGCCCTTAGTAAACCGTCGTACCAGGAATCCAAAATTATTAATGCAGACCTAGTCATGGTGAGAGCCGGCCGTCGCAAAGTCACGCTCAATAAGCCCATTGCTGTAGGTTTCGCCATACTGGAACTCTCCAAAGTAATCATGTAAAAATTTTATTATGTGTACCTTAAACCAAAATACGGGGACCGCTGTAGACTCCTGTTCACAGACACGGACTCGCTGTGCTGCGAAATTCAGACACAAGATCTATACCAAGACATGGCCCAAAATATCGACTTCTTTGAAATCAGGAATTTCGACCCTTCGCACCCTTTTTACTCAACCCATAATCACAGAGTACTTAGCAAAATGAAGTCCGAAACAGGCTTCACTCTTCCGGTGGAATTTGTTAGCCTTAGAGCCAAGATGTACAGTTTGTCTTGCGGCGCCAAATCACAGAAAAAGCCAAAGGTATACAAAAACGCCACGTGAAAAAACGCATTCATCATCAATGTTTTGTAGACGTTCTGAAGAATACCGCCAAAACAACTATCGCAACATTTCGTACCACTAAGTCAAATAACCACACGCTGAACACTGTTGAAATTTCCAAATTGTGCCTTTGTGCCATGGACGACAAACGCTACATTCTTGATGACGATCTGCGAACTCAGGCTTATGGTCACTGTCGGCTGGAGAACTAAATAACAATTCTGTGTGCTTAACTGTAAATATCGTTGTGCGGCTCTATAAATAGGCTTTGTACGTGTTTGTAAAATGACTGAACTGAACACCGTAACTTTGAAGAAATTCATGTAAAATAGTTGTGTATTACTGTGCGAGTATAACGTTGATGTTGTTGTGTATATATCGTAAAAAGCCTGTAAAACGTATAATCTGCGAATTTGTCTTATGGATCGTATGTGCGCATTAATAAAACTGTACATAAGAAACTTGCTGTTATTCTGCACGCATTGCACGACATCGCACGCACGCGCTTCGCCCCACAGAGCGCGCACCCAGGGGGGCCCTCTCCCTCCCTCCCTCCTTGGGAAAGGGAAGGGGAGGGGAGGAGAAGGCTATAAATAGCGCATTCACACTCGAGTGAGACGTCAGTCGCACGAGGATGTCAAACGGTACGTACCACGTTGACTCTCTCGTTGACGATCGACAGCAGCAGCAGCGCGAAATCGCATACGTATTACTCACGTTGTTCGTTAGTTCGCTGAGCGCCCTGATAGCCTCCTTTCTCGGTTTGCGTCGACGTCGTTCCGCGGTGACGACGCCGACGAGAATGGAAATATGACTTTGCCTTTGTGCCACCCTTTCACGGCACTCGTGGCGGGACCGACAGGGTGCGGCAAGACGCGTTTTGTCTTCAAGTTGATCGAACATACGCGCGTCATGGTGGATCCTCCGCCTCGTCGCGTCGTCTACTGCTACGGAGAATATCAGCAGTTGTTTCACGAGTATCCTCGTGTGACGTTCCATCACGGCCTACCGAACCTGGACGACTTTGACGGCAGGGAGCCGGCGCTGCTGGTGGTCGACGATCTCATGAACGAAACCGACGACTCCGTCGCCAACCTGTTCACGTAGGGGTCGCACCATCGCAACATCACCGTCATCTTTCTCGATCAGAACCTGTTTCACAAGAATAAACACATTCGAACCATCAGTCTGAACGCCAACTACATGGTTCTCTTCAAGAACCCAAGAGACGCAAGCCAGTTTGCCAGTCTGGCGCGTCAGATGTATCCCAACAAGTCCGCGTTCGCCGTGGAAGCATATAAAGACGCAACGCGAGAGCCGTACAGTTATTTGTTCGTCGACCTCCGACCGGAGCAGGACGAGGATTTACGGCTGCGCACGAACATATTTCCCGACGAGACCGGATACGCCTACGTACCGAAATGAGCACTCGCGTTACAACCTATCTACCCACGTTGAAGCGCATCCGCACATTGGGTGAAAAAGCCAGACGAGACTACGTTCGGAAATGCGACAACGGGTTCATCCACTGCGTGAGCGAGTGCGCTAAGAATGTTATAAAAGAAAATGTTCCGCTCACAACTCGTCAGATAAAAAACCTTCGTTGCAGACGTAACGACCTTAGAGCTCTGTCCGCGAGAAACACGTCGCTGCGAAGAAAACGAAAAATTCTACAAAAAGGTGGCTTTCTGAGCGTGCTGCTACCTCCGGTTCTGTCGGTCTTGGGTAATTTTTTATGCAACACATCGCTGCGAGGAAATCGAAAAACCGCATTACTTGCACGGGTAGTTTTCCCATGCAGAACTGATGCAGTCGACCAAGAAGCTGGTACTGGTGGACGAATTCGATAGGGAATACAAGCGTCTGCAGAGACCTACCGCTGCCGTCGCTAAGGCCAATCACAGTCTTAGTCTCTCTAACACTCTACGCAACAGTTCGCTGGCCGACGATCGTAAGGTTAGGCAATACGTCGAGGAGTTGCACAGGTATCTGAACGTCAACAAGCCCACCGATCAGTCGACTCCGGCAATAAATTGGGTTACGGAACCAGAACGCGTGCAGCCGCGCAAGCAAACGGTGGAAAAGCAGAAGAAGAAGAAAAAAAAACGAGTCGCCATGCCACGCACACGCACAATATTGCATTCTACTTTTCCTCTCGCGCTTCCGGTAGTTTTTCGGGTGTTCGTAATTTGCAACGTTACAGCGGGCGTACCGCGTCTGAGGTGAAAAAATTTTTCGCTGGCCGAGACGCCTACACGATGAACAAACCCCGGAGGATTCGATTCCCTCGACGCAGGACGTTCTCGAAAGGCATAGCGGACCTCTATCAGATAGATCTGGCGGACGTCTCGAATCTTTCCCCGTTTAACGACGGCATGCGCTACCTTCTCACGTGCATAGACGTGTTTTCCAAACGCGCCTGGGCGATACCGATGAAAAAAAGTCCGCCCGCAACGTTGCCGACGCTTTCGAAAAGATTTTGAACGAAGGACCGTGCAACATGGTGCAGAGCGACAAGGGTACCGAATTTTTGAATTCGACGGTTCAGTCCATGTTACGGCGACACGGCATACATTTCTACACGAGCGAAAACAAGGACTTGATAGCCAGCGTCGTGGAGCGTTTCAACCGAACTCTGAAGACTAATATGTACCGATATTTCACCCACGCGAATACGCGGCGATAGGTGGACGTGTTGGACGATCTCGTGCACTCGTACAACAACACGTACCACCGATCGATCGGGATGGCTTCGGTGGAAGTCGGTCCACACAACGAGAACGTCGTCAGAGATCGTCTGTATCCGCTGAAGACGAAATCTTACAAGTGAAAGTATCGAATCGGCGACAAAGTGCGCATGACGATGCAGCGACAACTGTTCCGCAAAAAGTATTTGGGCGACTGGTCGGAAAAAATCTTCGAGATTGCGTCGCAACTGCTTACGATACCTAAGACGTACGAAGTCAAAGATTTGAGCGGCGAGCTTATAAAAGGCAGGCTTTACGAACCGGAGCTTCAAAAGATACTTAAGGCCGGTCGCGAGCACTTCAAGATCGAGCAGATACTAAAGACGAGAAAACGTGGTGGCAAGATAGAGTATCTCGTGTCGTGAAAAGATTATCCCAGCAAGTTGAACTCGTGGGTGGATGAAATCGCATCGCTGTGATGAGTGGCTTTTACATGACCCTACCGTCCAACAGCTCCATGGAGTACTACCTCGAGAACACGGCGGCCTGTTACACGACCAAACTGGCCGACACCGTGGAACTGGAGGGCGATTGAGAAGTGGTCTTGGCGGAAATGTCGATTCCTGGCGCCGTATATAACGTCGTTGCAAACCAATGCTATTACACCATCTCGTTGGATAACGTGCATTTTCACTCTAACATAGTTCCTGAGGGCAACTACAGACGTTTGAGCGATCTCATTGCGGCCATGCACTCTACGATGCCAAAAGACATCTTTAACGAGCCGTACATCAAGTTTACGCCCAAGGGCGGCCATATAGAGATGACGTTCACCGAACTTTTAGATACGGTATTATCTATTAGATTCAGCGAGAGCCTGGCCGAGATATTGGGTGCCGACGCAGACGTAGCATACGACGGCAATCATGCGGGAACGAGTCGCAGATTTTCTCTGGTGAATGGTGACATCGACTCCGTGTACATCTACTGCGACATACTGGAACACGTTACCGTGGGAGACACGAAGGCACCGCTGCTTCGCATAGTCGACAAGGACAGGAAAAAGCGTGGGAACGTGCATCAGACCTTTAACCCAATACTGTACGTGCCACTGCAGAAAAAGAACTTTGACACGGTGGAGGTGGACATCATGCCCGACGGCGGACGTCCCGTACCTTTCCGATACGGAAAATCGTTCGTCGTGCTGGAATTTCGTCGCTCGTACTTGGGGTTATAAAAGAAACACGCCCATTGCTATCTCGTCATTTGTCATCCGGGCGCGATAAGGGGAAAACCTTACTGCTGCGACGCGAGTCGTCACATGTACGAGGACTACTATTCTCGTCAGGTTGGTGGGTTGATGCCCGTTTTCGTCGGTAGTAGACATCAACGAAGCCATGGGCTGGGAAGCGTTTTGGGTGGCATCTTCCGTCGATTCGTCATCCCCCTGTTTAAGACTCACGGTAAGGCGCTGGCAATGAACGCTCTGAGAACCGGTGTGAACGTGGTTGAAGACGTGTTGGACGGACGCACGCTGAAGGAGTCCGTCAAGAGGCGCGTGCCGGAAAGTATAAAACGCTCTGCACAGAGTCTGGTGGCTCAGTGTGGATCGGGTGTTCGTTCGAAGCGACGCAAGAGAAGACGACAGTTACGCTCGCATTCGAAAGACATCTTTGCATGATGGCTTTTGCGCACGACATGTCCTACGAATGTACAAAGTCAGAATTGAATCTGTTTTCCGTTCCACCTACGCAAACCAGCATGGAGCACGGTAGCTGGGTTAAATATCATCCTCTTACAACGGTAACGGATGGCTCGCCCATCGAGTTTGACGTGAGCGACTCGGGAGACGACTACGTCGACTTTGCAAACACGATGCTGCACGTGAAAGCCAAAGTGACCCACGGAAATGACACGGACCTTGCTGCCGACTCCGTAGTGGGTCCGGTCAATCTGTTTCTGCACAGCCTGTTTTCGCAGATGGACATTTCGCTCAACGGCAGGCTGATAACTTCCTCGACCAACACGTATCCGTATCGGGCCATGATCGAGATGCTGCTGAGTTACGGCATGGACGCCAAAACGTCCCAGCTGACGTCCGCTCTCTACTACAAAGACACCGCCGGAAATATGGATAGTATGGATTTCGAGGACGAAAACGAGGTTAACAAGGGGCTGGCTGCACGGCGTCGTATGGCGCGAGAAAGTCGAGTGATCGATATAATGGGTCGTCTTCACGCGGACATCTTCTTTCAGGATAGATACATGTTGAACGAGGTCGGCGTGAAGATCAAACTGATTCGCAGCAGAGACACATTCTGCCTGATGGGAGACGCTAATTACAAAGTGAAAATAACGCACGCGTCGCTGTTTGTTCGAAAAGTGAAGGTGATGCCATCGGTATTCCTGGCTCCCGCTAAAGCTATGGAGCGTGGAACGGCAAAGTACCCCATTCGTCGCGTGGTGTGCAAATCGTTCACGATTCCGCAGAATTATCTGGATATGAACCACGAGAAACTGTTTTCCGGGCAATTACCCGGCAATCTTCCTCTCTTTCCGCCCACCTGATTTCCATTCTAATCTAACTCACCTTTAGGATGTCTTGCAATGTATCTCTTCCTGGATGACTGCTAACCTACTAACTCTCAACTCCTCCAAGACTGAATTTCTTCTCATTGGGCTTAAACAACAACTTGCTAAAATAAATAACTCTTCTCTCA
>Ga0209367_1001308_pt1 | contig 30094 bp, 18 predicted proteins | sample WorMetLIZISLAND2_FD_187412 | JGI IMG/M metagenome (GOLD analysis project Ga0209367, IMG submission 187412) | Marine gutless worms symbiont microbial communities from Max Planck institute for Marine Microbiology, Germany - Olavius geniculatus... ...
GGCTGCACTGCGGGCCGTAGAGGACTACGAACAGTTCAAAGCGCAACTAAAGACACATTTGTTTGACTGATTGAAGCTGCGGCGCCTAGTGACTTCTGCTTTTAGGCGCCGTGTATAAATCCGCTTTAGTATTATTATTATTATTTATTTTGCCTCGCGTTTAACTAACTGGTGCAACTTTGCGCGCTTTTAACAAACTGCGACAATACAGCCGCAAAGTCAAGGGACTGAGCAATGCCGTTTTTGATCGACAGTAACGAGAGCCCAACGAGTCTCTATTGCAACATTATCGATCGAAGATAATGTTTCTATGATCTTCTGTCAAGAGAAAGAGCGTTCGCCACTGGCAACGGTGACAGAAATTATCAAAATATAGATCGACGCAAGGCGACTAAAACATGTAGTAGCAACTCTTGCTGTGTACGTAGCGCAAAACCTCAATCGGTGACACAACATTTTCTGGCAGAATGTTCGCAAGCGTATTTACGATACATTTTATTACCCATATAGATTTGTTCGTGAAACAAACTCAGTTTAATTCAACATTATTAATATCTGCATTTGCGCTATAAACACATCAAAGTTGTTGAAATTGGCAAACGTAATTTATGAAAAAAAAATTTTTTCCGTCCCAAAAAGACGCCCCCCTAGAATCGGCGGTCCGGTGCGGCCGCATTGTTCGAACCGTGCTAAGGCCGGCCCTGTGCAACTGCTTAGTTCTTGTGGGTTTAATTGAGTGATCAACATCGCCAAAAGTGATGTGAAATTTGTATTGTGTTTTGTGTGCTGCGTAAAATAACAGCCTACTTGCTTTCTTTATACTAACTGACTTACCTCCTGACGTAGGCTGTCGTTGGTTATACGTCGTGAAGACAACGGCGCAGTGTACAGATGTGTGGCTTCGTACAACTACATTGGTCATGATGTCATGACGTCGACAATACGCCTCACTGTCTTCTGTCAGTAACTTCAGCTAATTGCTGATATCGCATCTTCTAACAAGCAAAACATATTTACGAACACCTGAACGCCAATCGGCACGTGACAAAAACTATGTCGAGAGTTGACTTTAACTATACACGCAGCATCATTTTAATGTAATTATACTGTACAGTTTTAATGCTCGGAAAAAATCCAATTAATGCCGGTTTTCAAAAAGATAAAATAGTTTTTTTGACAAGTCTGATAATTAAGTTAGACTAATAATAACTCCTTTTTATATGTACCTGGTTTGTTGGTTTGTATTGTTTTGGCGTTATTGCTGCTGTTTTGTTTATGTAGGCTACGCGCTAATACCACTGTCGCTGTACTCTGTAAGAACTACGATATTTAAAAACGGTAAACACAAATATGCAAAACTTCTACATAAAATTTTAGTTTGTCAAACTGCTTCTAAGCGTTCGTTGATAACGATCGTTAAACGCTAGTAATGCAAACACATTTGTGACAAAATTTAGATCCTCCGCGAGATGTCGCTATACCGGGCGTTCGTGACGTCATATCCGGCGAGCGTTTAACGCTATCGTGCAAGACATCGCTGAGCAACCCGGCAGCTGAAGTAACCTGGTACGACGCCGTAGGTCGCCAGATGAAGACGGCAGTGACTTCAAACATCACCTATACCGCGGTACGCTATGCACTATACTCACTGGCGTCGCGACAAAGGGCAATCCCCCAAATTTTAGCCTGTTGGAATTTATTTGGTGGGTAAATTATTATTTAAAAATACACAATATGGGCTAAAAATTTTCCATTTTAGCGAATTTGTTGGCAAAATTAAAACTGCAAGCACCTGTGATTTCCTCTGTCGGAAATATATACAACATCCTGTCTCTTAGTTTCATAACCCACGACGCCGTTGATATACATTATCATCATCATCATCGTTATCAATCGTGTTAAGTTATTTATAAGTTGACAAATGCAACTTATTAAGAACGAGTCTAAAGGACGGGTCACACCGGCGGTCCGGAGGCCGTCCGAACGGTTGGTGTTTTTGACCCCTCCTTAAGAATACAAAGGTAAATAGAGATTATTGCGCCGATTAAAAAACGTTGCAGAAAGTAAAACAACATTGCTAATGAGTGTTCTTGTATAAAGACAGCGTGAACCAAAAAAATTAGTCACTAATTGAATATTTTTGGATGTATAATTTGTAGCTGTTGCTCACTACGTCTAGCCGCAACAAAAGCAGAAGACGTTGATTCAAAGTTTTCAGTTTTGCTGGCATTTTCAAGGCGCCGTATCTGTATGAAAGTGTGCTCACGCCACGGCTCCTTTCTTTGGTGGAACTAAATGTTATTGAGCATCGCGCGGTGTCTCTGTGGCGGTGTGTTAATAATAATTGTGCACATGTGGACACTGTACATATAGGTCGGGTTCAGGACGACGTCGAACATGACGTTGATAGCGACGCCTCATCACAACGGCGCCAGCTACGAGTGTCGCGCAATTAACAGTGTCACTCCGCCCGGCCAATACGTACGCGCCACTGCCACAGTCAACGTATTGTGTAAGCACTAGATTAGTAAAACTTATCGTAGATTAAAACGACAACTAATAAGTTATACAAGTAATTTGAGCAAAGCTCATAAGACGCGCGACAGCCTTAGCAGTTCCTGTTCGCACATTGTCTTGGTCCATTTTCAGCCATTTCGTCGCAATTCACCCTTGAATTGTGTACCGCAGCCGAAAATTGCAAAAAAAATCACTAGCACCTACTAACACCATTTATTTTGAGGGCTCAAGGTCGATTAAGGTCATCGAGGTAGATACCCCAAAAAAGCTGGTCACCAGAGCTTGTTATGATAAGCAGCATGTCTATGCTTATCTGCAACTGTTTTCACGCTAAACAAGCCAATAGCGGTAAAATAACCACTTTTTAGACGGGTACCATTCTTAGACGCTCAGGTGCGCAGGCCTTATTGAACCTAGACTTATACTACTAAAATCTATGTTTATTTCATATGCAGGTTGTCTTGGTTTATCTCCAGCCATTTTGTCGCAATTCACTTTTAAAATGTGCGCTGCAGCCAAAAAATGCAAAAACTTTGTTAATAACCCTTCTTCGGGGGTTCAAGGTCTTTCAAGGTCATCGATGTTGATAAAACTAAATAGCTTGTAACCAGTGCTTGTTATTATAAGCAACATGTCTATACCTATTTGCAACCAATTTCACACTAAGCGAGCCAATAGCGGCAAAATAACGTTTTTTCTAGGGGGTACCTTTCTTTGACGCCCTCGTTCAAAAGAAACCCCCTCACGCAGGGGCACGAAATTTTGTCATGAAAAACTAGAGTTCTTGTAGCAGCTTACAGTTAAGATGTCGTAATCCTAGCTTGCACCGTTTTGATACAGATCAAAAGTGTGACGTGACGGACGGACCCCTAGACCTGGACGATGGCTAAGACGCGCGAAGCATTGCATGCTGTCGCGCGTAAAAATTCGTTAAATTACAATCTTCTTTAGTTAATTTGTGGACTGTCTTGCTTTGCTGTTTATCTCTACTATTCTATTTGTCACGCTGTTTTCGAGAAACAAGTGATAATGATAATGATAGTTAATCATTGCTTGTTGTGCAGTTGGTCCAAGCAGTGCGATTGTCAGGGCTGAACCTGACTTGCTTCGCGCCGGCTCGACGGCCAATCTGACGTGTGTCGCGACAGAGGCTAACCCGGCACCTCGCCTGTCCTTGTACACGACCTCACACGACGGTCGGCTGGTGGCCGGGCTCGGCGGGGACGAGATGGCTGGGTGGCGTACGGTAGGAGCGCACGGCGGCGTCGTGGTTGCTAAGCAACTGGAGGTGGAACTCGGCGCTGATGATGACATGATGTCAGTCGTGTGTGTGGCTAACGGCACTCAGACTGCCACCAGTTTGCCTCTTCAGCTACGTGTTCTCTGTAGGTTTGCGTTGTAAACAAAAATAAGTAAGTAAGTAAAATGTGCATTTATGTAGCGCATAACGTTAAAATTTTCCTTTAATTGCTATCACGATATTGGTTCGACAGTGCTTAATTCGTAGAAAAAAGTAATTTGATGCGCCGAGTGCTTTAATCGAGATCTAGGGAAATGGAAATCACATAAGGGTATTACCCCCCCCCCTGCCGAATAAAGTTTGTGGGGAGCATCATAAGTTTTCCAAACTGAAGTCCTGGGCCGAGAATAAGTTTTAGTACATTTTGATCATGAGAAACGCAGTTGGTGCATAGTGACGTGGTAATTTCGTTGGAGTTTGAACCTCGTAAGTGCACGGAGTACCGCCATTGTAACCAAAAAACTGCCGGTACGGCGTACAGTTTTCAAATAAATTTATTCTGTTTCCAATCAATGTTTAATGCTCTGTGATTCTTTATGTTCGCTTTTAGCAACAGCAATTACTCAAAGGTTGCATATCTGAAAGTTTGTTGCTTTTTAGCCAACCATACTTAAAGTAACGGTCAAGCTTATGGTATGGTTTTCGTCTGTGGTCTGTTCGTCCGTCGTCGTTCGTCCGTCGTCTCTACTCTGTAACGGACGTATTGTGGCTAAACATTAGGTCGCAGAGGAAAAACTTTTTATACGAATAATCAGCATGTGCCTTAAACCTAGGCATGCAAAATTTCAGCGATGTAAAATATTGTAATGCAAGGGAAACATTTTCAAATTAGGGGTTAAATGGAAGGGTGGTAGGAAAAATGTGCGTTTTTCAACGAAAAACTAACCAGGTCAGAGATATCACCAAGGTTACTATTAATCACTAATAGAAAGTGGCATACGTTCTTTCAGATAAAATGAATGTCATCGACCTTGGATGACCTTGAAGGTCACTGACAACCAGTACGGTGGGCTATCCTAGCGACAGCTGGGCTTGTTGTAATCTATCTGCCTATAGCGGGCCTACTATTTTTCTACTGCAGCGGCTGATGGCACTGTTCTATTAAACTGCATGAAACCGACTTCACTGCAGATATTTGTGCAACATTGTCAACGACCGATCTGGATCTGCCATTATGAAGACACTTCCGTATTGGCAACAATAACCGGAAATAACCGGTTCAGTCAGTTAGACTTACCCTTTGGTTTTGGTTGGATAAATTGTTGAATTGTTGTGCATCTGTAATTTTTATTTTCAACTGTAAACTGCCAATTTGCAGTGAGTTGATTTTAGAAGTCAAATAAACTCACAACTCAAACAAATAATGAATTAAATAAAACTCATAACTCACACCTGTTAGGATGAGTTAACTCAAACTCACAACTCACAATAAATGATTTAACTCGTCAGTTGAAACTCGTTTGAGTTAACTCATGCCCAACACTGCCGGTATGCCATACCGGACAGTTTCGGCATTATAAGGGGTTTACAGGATCCAGCAAACGTCCAACAATTAGCACGTGTATTTTGAACACATTCTTGGAAATTTGCTGGACGTTTGCAGGATCGTGTAAACACCCCATTAATTGAGCCCCGCGGCTCGACTCTTAACTGACTCATGATGTTCACAAAAATCTTCGGTGGAATGCATAGTTTGGTATCAGGTATCTTTTCCGTTCTCGAGTCACATGTTCAACTTGTTTTGTTGACGTTCATCAGTAAGTTAACTGTTGCTAGCGAACACAAATTGTGATTCTCATTGCATGCAAGTTTTGGTTCCACATAATCCATCCTGATAAACACTCCGGATGGGCTACAGCCCCGTTGACGCCTGTTTGCCTCGTAACTATTGTCACGCAACGTGATGTGACGTGTTCGATGATGCAGATAAACCGGTGTTCGAGGTGTCGACGTCGACGTACATTGTCTCAGTGCTGGAACATGAACCAGTGAAAGTGAACGTGACAGCCGTCGCTAACCCGACGACCATCTCTTACAGCTGGTACACGGGTAAACTGATGGATAGGTTTGTCTCTGGCGGGCCTCAGCTGGCACTCGACACAGTCACTCGTCACGAGGCGGGGTCTTTCGTTTGCATTGCCAGCAACTCGCAGGGAAGCACCACTCTTCCCGTCATCCTCGACGTACAATGTACGCGTGCGCTATTCGTTGACTAAAGCTGGGTTTCCACTCAACGTAATGAACGCAACGCAACGGGTGTAAAGTACGCAACGCAGCTGACGTAGCTGACGGAACATACGCAACGGACGTTGCAAACGCAGACCACCGAGTATCGGTAGGGTTTGCGGATAATTACAATTAGGACAGCTATTGCGTCAACTACGTCAGCTACGTGCGTTGCGTACTTTCTGCTTGCGTTGCTTGCGTCGCGTTGCGTGGAAACTCCGCTTAAAGTTGCTTAAGTTTACTTGTGGTTGTAGTATTTTCCCACGCGTTACGTTACACAGTAAACAGCTTCAAATCGTTTGCAAACAAGTCGTTTCAGGCAACAGACGATAATCCAACAAATACCGTAGAGCCCAACTACAGTACAGGTACTACAGAACTGGGACTCGCCAACTAACTCACATGGGTCCTCCGCTTCGTTAAAATTGCACTCTAAGCCCTGGTTAGGCGCGTACGGGCGCGTTAGCATTGTGTGAGCGGTGTGGCATGTAGGCCTATGGCTTGCTGTGACAGTTGCTGCGGAGATAGTGAACGTTTCGTCGCAGCAAGTGGTGAACGAGACATCTCGCGTGTCGCTCGAGTGCGTCGTGCAAGCTAATCCAATCAGCGTGCCGGGACTGATCACGTGGTACCGCGTCCAGGACCCGGAAGTCGAGGTCGTCGCGGCTGAACCAGAAGTTGTTCTGAGCACAGCCACGTCCCGGCTGTCGTTCGCGCATGCGTCAAGTCATAACGCAGGCTTGTACCGCTGCGTCGCGTACAATGGCATAGGAGTACGAGTCAACGCTACGGCTAACGTTATCGTACTACGTGCGTACTTTTATTTGTCTTCTTAAAGATTATGCATTAATCAGAGCTTAACTTGGAAAAAAGAAATGGCGGTATACTTTGAATCGAGGCGACCAAGGTGTTGAGAGGAAATGATGAGTGATTACTACCCTCTCCGTCGGCGAACTAGTGTGTTTTGGGATCGCCACTTGAGCTCTGCCAACGTGTCCACGGCGGCGAATGTGTGTGCATCATTTTGAACGTGAAACCTCATCTGCTGCAAATTTGCAATTTTTGTGACATTTTGAACTTCGCACGTACGTAGCGTATACGGCCATTATGAGAACAACAAGAAATCTGAGCTAATGCTCAGGAGACGCGCGAGAGCCTATAGCAGTTCCTGTTCGCAGGTAATCTTGGTCTATCTCCACCCATTTCGTCGCAATTTATTCTTTTGCAGCCAAAAATCGCCAAAGCATCACTAAAAACCCCTATTCTATGGTTCAGGGTCAATCAAGGTCATCAATATTGACAATCCTAAGAAGCTCGTTGCCAGTGCTTGTCATGATAAGCAGCATGTCTGTGTCTATCTGCAACCATTTTTTTTACGTTAGACGAGCCAATACTGGTAGAATAACGCCTTTTTAAGGAGGTGCCCCTTTTTCTCCCCTCGTTCGTGGGGACCCCCTTCATCCAGTGGCATGAAATTATTGTCACAAAATACTAGAGACTCTAAGCTATCATATGGTAAAAACCAGACTAGCTATTACTACGCATAATAAGTGTTGGTACGTCTTACCCGACAGTATTGGTACAAATTAGGGCGCATTTATTTTCCGGTTGAAAACAAATGCAGTACGATGATGTACTAATTATCAGAACCTTTTAACAGAGAAACCAAATTGTCCACAATTTGAACGAAGCGTTGTCAATCGATAGAGCTTTGGAGTACACTATACAGTATTTCATTTAGCTTGATGACATAATGTCAAACTTTCTACGTTTTGCCCCAATATATGAATGATGTTTGCTGTTTGCAGCAATTGAACGGCAAGGTGATGCGGTGGTGTTGGTGGTCGTATTGTTGACTTGCATCGGTGCTGTGCTGCTTCTAGTCGCTGCTATTCTCCTCACTGTCTGCATGTACCGGCGACGCAAACGCTCTCCTTTACCTCAACGACGACAAGGTATATACGAGTATTCGGCCCCATCCATACTGGCAGCGTGTTTTCGAACTGTCTTCAAAGCAGCACGAACTCTCTGTCTAGTTTTAGAAGCCATCTCCAATACTTTTTATTTCTTTTTCTACTAGCTCACCGAGCTAGTTATTTGCAGTTGAAGTGCCTAATTATATATAGGCTTACTTTACGCTCACAGCATCGTCGCGTCACAACCGCATAAAATTTACATTATTTACGTACGCTAAAATGAGCATAAAAACCATAAATTTTGCTAACAGAATGATAGCATATTCAGTTTATACTATTGTCGCTACTGTCACGACCTTAATGCACACTGCCTCCAAGAAGAAGCTGGCGGTGTTTTGTATGTATCACACACACATATTTATTCACCGTAATACGGTACACAAGAAATGAACAGCAAAGAAATAATACAACTAAATACTAAAACTTAACTAAGACTTAAAGATGTAATATAATGTCCGTCAGAACTCAAAATGCAGCAAGACGGCACAGATAGCATAAAAAGTTATCACTTTGTCTGAACCGAGACAAAAAATGTTCTTTACGTCTAGAAATTGTATCAGCTACAGGCAAACAACTGAACGTATTCATACATTCAGCAATAACATCATCTGTATGTATTGTATTGTATTGGCTGAAGTGCGTTCGATTTGTGCATGACGTAAATACAAATGACAACTTTACATCATATTCGAATCTGTCGTTGTCTATATACCAATGAAAATACTATCATTTGCTTCCACGTTTATAGTTATTACACTTCTAAAGTCCAGTCAATGATTGTTGTGATTTCAGTTGCAGTCATAGAAACGTTGTCGTCCGACGAACGAGCTTCGACGATTTCAAATTCTACTTCGTCTGCGGTTCCTATCAAAATCTACACGCACGACGGCAAGCCAGTGCTTGTACGCTGGTCGTCTTCCGAGATGGACAACAACAGCAAAACTGAACTCATTCGTGTAAGTCTGTCTCTCTCAAATCTCGACTGAAATCCGCACTGCGTCCAAAAAGAAAGAAGCTACAGTGTATGTAACTTTGTCAGTTTTTTCGCTGCATTTGGTTGAAATGTTTTAAATTAGCATTCTCCCAGCCAAAACTGCCAAAATTTCATGCAAATTTATTGTTATACGACTGAGTTATGAAAAAATAAGGGTGTTTTTATTAAAACACCGTGTGTATGCCATGTATCAAATGATACCGCATCGCAGATGAAAATTATAAAAACTTTCGTGAGGCGCATTGTTATCATTGTTTGCCAAACTTCAGTCGATTATCATTAGCATTAGAATTAAAGTTAATTTTAAAGTTATGCGCTTTATAAATTCATGTTTTACGAGTACTTTTTTACTAACTAAGTTACAATGTGTTTGGGTTGTTGCAGGACTCGGCATCGACGTTGACGGAAGGCCAGACGTACGTGCTGACTCGGGTGTCTGACGACCTGTGTCAATGTGACAATCACAACGGGTCACCTGTGTCGTCAGTCACTGGCAAGACTTCGCCGCTGCAGGTCGACGTCGTCGAACTGTCATCGTCCGCTCTCTCCTTGCTGCCGACGCCGCTTGCAGACAACGTTCAGCAGCAGCCATGGTTTCAACGCACTCAAACTACTTCCGGTCACGTGCCGCAGCCGACGCGCCAACTTGATCCACCTAGTAAGTAACTAAGCAAATAACGTACCCTACATTGAAAGTTTAAATTTGGACTATACAGCATCAACGTAGACATCGACCATTTTTGCGCTGGTGGAAAATCGGTCGCTCGCTACAGCAGACAGACATACCACTTCTTCAATCAGCCGCATTATAGGTCTTCGTCTCGTAGCCCGTCGTAAGCTATACTGATATACTGTCCTGCTGAGGGTAGGCAGCTGAGTTGGCTTGAGCACACAGCTGCTTATGATTGGGCGCAGTTTGTGAATGACCCGAAAGAGGTTCGAGTCGTTGCTTTACAAAACGAGTTCAATAGTCTACCACTAGACCATTTGTGTATATTTACATAATATGGCGAAGCCGGTCGTGTATTAATGCTGTGTTTATGTGCTTATTAGTGGATGAAGTTCGGTGACGGATGTGGGTCTGGGAAGGGTTGTTTGCTTCCCTGGCAGGGCTGGAGCACACAATCCCAAACGTAAACGACTGATCTTAAAAACGTCGAAATTTCTGACGCTAAAAATGAAGCAGCACTCAGTAATTCGAAGTCACCATTTCTCCACTTTGAGCAAAGATATTGGCGTCCTTTTCCTAGAAATTTAAAGGAGACATGTCCTTCTGTGACGTCTAGTGTGTGCACCCTCTGGTGTGTGTATAGACGGTGGGTTTCGTTCGTATCACGATGCGGTGTCGGAAGACAACGACGCGGAGACGTACGTGCAGCAGTTGCGTGAACTACAGAGTTACGTCACAGGTCCATCGCATCAGCCGCAGCCCGCAGTCAGCCCTGCGATGTCTACCAACCCATTGCCGCTTCTCAGTGTACTGTCGTTACCTGATGAAACCGCGCTGCGGGTACGTTTCATGTCCGGTTTGCGTCCAACGTTAACATAAGATAGGACAAAATATTTATTTTTTATTCACTGAGATTTGACTATCACGATAGCGCAGGTTGTTTGACGTTATGCGTTTAATACGTAATAAAAAAACCCGGAATGTATGTGGTAGGCAACCGACGCAAAGCAAGAAAATGGGCACTGTTTCTGTTCTTGCGTTTTGGATTTTGCGTTGCGTTTCCTGCGAGTAGTAGTGGCGAAATTAGTAATAAACTCGTCAGTAATTAGTACTAGAAAAAGTAGTAAACGGGTTGCTGTCTTCGCCCCTGGAATTATTAAAAATGTCGGAGATGACTAACACTTTTAGCGGATCATTCACAGGATATGCTCTTACCTGTTCCGTCCGGTAGCAACACTATGATCACTAATGGCGCATGTATACGTGTATTTGTCGTAATGCAGCAGCCGCATGGCGGTGGATCTAATGTCGTCGGCAACGCAATGTCCGCACGGTCGCAGTCGACTGAAGCGATGTCAGGTCCGGCGGCTGTGCAACCCTTGCGACGTCGCCATCGTCCGCCGCAACAGTCACCTCACAACCGGCCGCCGCCCACAAACAGCCAAGGTTGCTGTTTTAGGACTACGAACAATTTATGTGGCGAAAAAGTAGGGACGGAGAGAATATTTTGCTTTGTTTTTTAAAATTTCTGTTCACATTACACAACAGCTCATAAAAACACGGAACAGTGCCCATGAGAACTAACGTAGAAATACTGCAGTATAACAGACTGGATGCAAACAGTTTTGTTTCAGTAAAATTGTGAAACAAAAAAATATACCAATATTTTAAAAGTCCAATAAAACTTTTAGGGGAGGGGAGGATGTTTAAGACGGATGACAAACGGAAGCATGGGAATTTTTTACGCTTTTATCTGGAGTCTGGACAGTAGTCTATACACAGTACCGTAGTGCCAGCGTGGAAGTCGCGTTAAACTGCTGACATTTACTACGTCGCTTTCTGTACACAAACCGCACTGCTGGAATAAATAAGCGATTAGGACGCAGTAAAGCTTATGCCATTCCAGACAGTGTGATATCGTACTTAAATCACGCTCGGATCTTATAAACCGCATCGTCGTTTGCTTAATGAAACACGACTGCACCCGAATGCTGTGAAAACAGTAGTTACAGTACCCGTGGAAGCTCAGTGCGGTATAAGTTTGGATATAATGCTTCGCTGAAAACGCATCTCGATTGAAGGAGTTGACGCATGCGCTGTTTCTGTTGTCAGGTGATCTGTCGATGTTGCTGACCGAGAGTCTGGTATGACGTCAGTATGTGATGACGATGTTGGTGGTCAGTCAAATTTATCGCGGGTGGTCTATTGGGTCAACAGAACTACAGGACATAATAACATTCTCCGTTTTCCCAGCTACCGACACTCCAACATTGCAGTGCAGTGATCACCAATCGGAGGAACACGCAAAAGAGGTCGTCCAAAGAAGACGTGGAGAAGAGCATTGCAAGAGGACCTATATGGGACGGGTTCCATGTGGTGGGACGAGGCAAAGACACTGGCGTCTGACAGATCATTCTGGCGCAAAGCTGCTGCCCAGTGTGCCTTAATGCATGGGAGAAACTAAGAGCGTAATTGATTTAGCAAAACCCGAAACCGGCTTCCTTTCAGGGTAGAGTTTTCTGCAATCGATTAAGCCGGTTTCGCAAAACCGGGGTTAATTTTTGATACCGACTCTGGAGCAGGTTTCGCTGGCGAAACCGGAAGCCGTTTGCTTGTTGCTGTTTTGTTTACTTGTAGTTGAATTGTTATCACGTTCAGGAATAAAGCTTCAACCGTAAGATGAATTTATTTTTTCAGTAGTAAATAACACTTCGTGCAGACAAATATTTACGATGAAGTTGCGTGGTACATTGCTCGCCATGTTGTTTGTTTACAATCCTACCGTCCTACGGAAACGGTTTGGTGCAATCGATTTACACCGCAAAACCCAAAACCGAAACTGGTTTCGGTTTTTCTAAATCGATTACGACCTAAGTTTATGTCCAAGGTCCACTTCTCATGCCACGTCACAACCTGACAAGCTGCTGCTAGTCTTCCTCGCGTTCGCGTTCGTTATGCTAATGTCACAAATCGATCACGTTGAAAACGCAAGATAACGATGTGTGAGAAACCCATTCAAATCAACGCAGCGTCACCTGCCATATGCTGATCACACAGGAAAACAGGCCCCGGCTGTGAGCCTCACAGGCCAGTACTCGATCTATAGTGTGGGCCAAAAAAGTAAGCTATTGCACTTTGTCCATATCTTCGCTAAATTTTCACAATTTTTTCACCATTGGACTCCGTAAAAATTTGCTACTCAGTGGCATGCACACTACATTTATTATGTCGCTACATTATCTTGTAAAATATAAATATCCAAAGCATACAATATTTACAAACGGACAGGAAGGTCTAATAACAATCTTTTATTCACCAACTAATGGTAAATTTTTGAAGTATATAACTTAAATGTTAAAATATAAGTTACAGTAAGTGTCAAAAACATTGGAGGACATATTAAACATTTTTTCAAATAATTTGAACGATTTTACTGTGCACTAATTTTTAATGTACACTAATGCTGGTTGATGGGTGCAGTCTTGCTCAGTTAACTGCATGAACATACAGAGCAATGTATTTCAACTGTGCGGCCCTACAAGCTGTGCACTATTTTTGAAACATGAAAACTTACTCCATAGCTACATCTAAGCATTTTTAACACTTATTATAACTTATAATTAACATTTTACTTTAATACTTAAAAAAATTTTCATTCGACCTTATTACCATCTGTAGATATTGTTCGTTTTTGGATATTTATATTTTACAAGGTAGTGTAGCGACATAATAGGTGTGTTGTGCATGCCATTCAGTAGCAAATTTTTCCCAAGGTCTACTGGTGAAAAAAATTGTGAAAATTGGTCAATTTTTAGCGAAGATATGATGAAAGTACAATAGCTTACTTTTTTGGCCTACCCTGTATATACCCCGGAGGGATGGGAGGCTGAGTTCACCTTGTTTACCTGTAAGCAGTTACCTGTCCAAGACAGGGGCAGAGCAGCTTTGTTGATCGAAAACAACGTGTTAACCACTACAACAAACCGCCACATTGTTCAATTATAGTATCAGGCGTGCTTCGATAAGCTCAATCGTGTTTGTACCTAATTTTGTAATCATATTGTACTCGTTCGGTGCGTAGTGCAAATACATATAGAAGCTCAATACGTATAGAAGTGACGCTGTAAAGAGACGTAATTTGTAGGCACTTTTTAGCGTTATTTTAGGTGTGCTTTTTGTCGATTTAGTAATATTGATCTGTTAGTCCCTATCTTTGTATTTGAAGTTATACTTTCCAGTTTGTTTTTCAGAACAGTTTATGGTGATATTGCAGGTTAGCCAGGTCCACAATCGTAAAGTTTCGTAAATTGCTGTCACGAGTAGGGCCGCTTTGGACCCGTTTAGGCTCTGTTCTGTGAAAATGTAGTAACCGTCAGATACATTTTTTGACATTCGAGCTTACCGTGGATTCAGCATTACAACTGTACTAAAGCCGTACGGGTACAGCAGTTTCAACTACCTGACCCGACCTGGCCCGTACGACGTTACGCTTACCCATTTTGTTATACCCGTACCGGTACCCGCTCGTATACTCGCACAGCCATAACGTGTACTTGCTTACGCTGCTGATGCTGGCAGTGCTAGGCCCTGCATTTTAAAATAAACGTTTCACAGCGTAAACTAAGCTGCTTAACACTGCTGAATAATTTCATTACACTGGGTTTTATTTTCTCTCATCAGAATTTTTTTACTGTTGAAGATTCTTAGCAACTACCAACTTAGGTTATCAAGACTCGTGCCCATCTTCACGAAAGGCCATTTTATTTCTGAAGCTTAATAAAGGTTCCGAACATTAAGTTGCAGCGATTGTGGAAGCTTTAACTGCAAGAAAACACGGTCCTTTCTCGGCTGTCAACAGCTTGTTAATACTCGACGTAACACAACTAACTGAGAGACCGGAAAACAAGACAACTGATCAATCAAGTCATGAATGATAAGAACGCATCGCATTGCTGCAAGCAAAGCGCAGTGGCAATTAGATGAGGTCCAAGTGACAAGGCACGTGTAAGATTGGCGCCCGATTATTGAGTCCTTCGTTCTACAGTCGCCGATCGCTAGCTTGTCTAAGCGACAACAGACGACAATAGACTAATCTGCCTACCGGTAACATCATTTGTTCATTTTTCTGCAAGCCTGCATTCTATACGTCAGCTATAAAGGTCGTTTACAGCGCAATAGCGATAGAGCTTTGTACGTTTCAAAGTTTTTTTTTCTAAAATTTGCGAAGTGAACTTTACCTTATTGTAACATTACTTTTAAAGCAACAAATTCGCTACGCTTTTGCGACTTATTTAGTGAAAACATATCCAAAACACGTTTGCGCCGCACGTAGGCATATATAGTCATAGAATGCTTAGTTCCTCTCCCTGCTTTCTGTGTTGGCAGCACGGTTGATCGACAGGATCTGTCCATCTGCTGCAGTATTTTCACATCTTCATCACGTCTGAGCTGCGAGTGGCTGGAAGACTGCAGACGACGAGTAACTTGTTGAGCGCCTGCATGTTTATCACCGTGTCTTCATCGGCGACGTCAACTTGTCATTCCTGCACAGCACAAAACTACGTAACGTTTAACGAGGCCAAACTTTCGAGGCCAACTTCTTCTTCGGCGTATGGTCGAACTTCAACAAGTTGAAGACTTCTGACCAGTAGTGGTTGTGGACATGCCGGCAGTGCTGAGTGCGTAAAGAAAAATCATGAACGATGTCCCGGTGCAGAACTAAGTGCTAATTAAAATAGAGAAGTGTCTCTGGCTCCTCACGGAAGGGTCGCGACTCCCTTTCACCAGAATTGGTGGAGTACCGTAGACATAGTTTATGGTAGGATGTAATCCCTGAAGTGCTCAGGGATCGATGTATGAACAGCTTCATCAAGAAGACAGTTTCAGTCTCTGACTGTACGGTAGAAAAAGAGTTCTTCTAATAGTCAGCTGATGACACAGGAATGTGATATGCCAGTGAGTTTTCTCACTTGCCGACGGCAAGGACAAGGCCAAAACCATGAGTTCAAGGCCGAGACCGAAACCAAGGCCAGTTGTTTAAGACTAAGACCAGGACCGAGTCCAAATGCTTAAGACCAAGGCCGAGGCCGAAGCCGAAGCCATGTTTTGGAGGCCAAGACCGAGGCGGAGGTCAACATTTTGGCATCGAGACCAATTTGGCCTCGAAGACTTTTTACATCGCTCGTTCTGTGCAGAAAACACACTAAATTCTACGCTCGCACTCGTACTGTTTGTCTCCAGCACACTGTCTGCAGTGGTACAGCGGGCTGATAACTTTACAGATGCACTCAAACGTGATCGGCGTGAACGACGATGTAGGTTTACACTATCGGCTGTCGGCGAGCGGGGAATAGGTGTATTTCATGGCCTTTCTTGCTTTCTCGTCTTTTTTGTACTCCTTTTCTTTGGTTGCTAAGCGAATGCTAAAATTTTATCATCATACAAATAACAATGCAGAAAGTATTCTGTAAATAACAAGAATCCTTACAGCAAAAACGATTAGATCTAAAACAAAATATCTGTTGTAAACCAGATGAGCTGACCTATATCGGCGTTTCCTTGAGTTTCTTTTCGATGTGGCTGGATATACCGACATGGTTGTCGAGAGTGTTTGTCGCTGAACTGATCTCCGCTCCCAACAGTACTTCACTTGAGTAGCCTACGCGTCCACATCGTAACGAAAACAGCACTACAATGTATAGCATTCTATTAAACTAATTCAAACAGTGTTTTTAATTTTTACGGCAATGCAGTTAACACACTTTCAAGTTCTCGTTCAACCAGAAACCAGTTTTCACGGCGAGATCACGGATACGAAGCTGGTGCATCGCGCGGTGTACCTGTTTACGTCCCAGCTATCACTAGTATTACATTGCGGCTCCCACAAAGAGACAGTCGGGTTGAGTTGCCCTGGGTGGCTGGTTACATTCCGAAATGGTTTAGCCTAGCCATCTGCTGACGGTTACCCATCCAAGTACTAACCGAGTCCGGCGTACAGTAACTAAAATGATCGAACAAAACGCGTTAACCAATACAGTGAATACACCAAGCCGCGAGCGATCTTTACTTTACGTTCTGCAGTCCACACATTTCCAAGTTTTCGTTTACAAATACACTGAACTATAGCAAAAATTTACAAAGAAAAAAAACAAAGATATTTTAAACATTAAGTCATGGCTGCTGCAGATACGAACCAGCTGAAAAGTGTCAAATAAATAACTGTTTTGATGCTGAATTACTTATACCATCGCTATTATTATGATACTATAGTTTATCAATATAATGGTAAAATACGGAAAGCTTTAAGCACACTGCGGAAAATCTGGTACAGCTTTCCTGAAGCCAGTGACTATTTCAGAATTTTTGCAAGCGTCTGCAAGCGCGCATGAACAAAGCTGGAGGAAACATCAAAATTTTACATGGCGAACATTCTATACCTACTCGAAGATTATAATTATTAGTACGCCGAAGCAAAGTCAATAGAAAGATGCAAAGTTTTACCTTCGTTTCTTCCGTGATCGTTCAACGAACTGCTACAACAGTAGCATAAACACTTGATCTGTACTATAGAGCTAACTTTTCTGATCAACGTTAATAACACATATCATCAAGAGCCGCACAAACTTTTAACTTGGTGATCATGTTCATCTTACACAGAAATGTCTCAAGGCTAAAACGTAAAAAAAATCAACGGCGAATAGAGATCTCACAGATGCTGGCATTCTTGAATATTCAGGGAAAGGCGCATGTCGTGTCAGCCATCGGAGACAATCATCGTTATCACCTTCTTACTATTCAAGTAACAAAGCTGTATTAAATGCTGGCGACAACGCTAACATAATGTACTGTAAAATGGTGTTTATATTAACACTATCGATACTGACTTGTGATTGCCTTCAGCTTGATTTGAACCAAAATACTTGATATTACCTGCAAAACACAATATATGAATTACCCTACAGACTAAAAAAACAAAAAAAGAAAAAACAGTGCGATTCAGTCGCAACAAAACTTTGAAGCAATTTTAATTAAGTCAACTGTCGGTAAATGGTGAGGCCCTACATTACTACGACGTCATGAGCTTAATAGTGCTGTAAATGCCTTATCAATAATCAATCATTTAATCAGCAAAAGAGCTACATGGCTACAAGGCCACTTACATTGCAGTAAGCCATCACAATATTACAAAACTACCTAGACTAAATAAAATGCACTTTACAAAAAATATCTATAACATGTACAGTGAGTAATTGCCGAGAGGCATTAAAGAGTGCATAAACGATTTATCCTGGCAGACTATTCTATCTATACACGCATTACTCGATGACAAATAAAATATTTAACACGAAATAGTAATCATAATAATAATTGGTTATAAGAAAAACAACAAACTGTAAAATTTAGAAACAGTGCTCTATTTTATAAACACTGCAAACATGTTTATTTTACAGATAAAGGAACGTTATGAATACATCATCAATTAGCTGAAAATTAATGTTGTGAAATTGGTTGCAGAATGCTATCACATACCTGTGCTTTCAGTTGCAGTCAGACGAAAATGACCGAACGGTGGAATAATTTATTTTTATTTTATTACATTCTGTTTTCGTCTAATATTGCACGACAGTTTATAAAAACATAGTGACACTCATTTCGGTAAACTTTGAAAGCAAGCAAAAAACGTCATCAATATTTTTGAGAGATCGAGAAAAATTTTTGCTGGTAAAGGTTTTTGCTGAAGGCGTACGGCAAGTGAAAACAAGGAAATGTTTTGACGCTATTATGGAGAAGCAAGACGTCCGTGGTTATAGAAAATAAACTCTCCCTCTCTCCCTCTGTCTCTGTGCTCACCGAAGCGCGTGACTTTGCTGCGCCGGCGCCGCCGGTAGCAGTATTTGGCGACGGCGACGACGACGACTACGACGACGGCTGAGATGACTAAAAGACCGACGACGGACGCTAACACTGGGCTAATCAGCGGTGTCGCAGCAGACATCGGGTCTATACGCATCACACATGTAGCATTTTATTTCATTTTAGTTATCATGCAGTTAAACAATCACGTCAAAAACATACGAGATTAGAATAGTTTGTTCATACACGAAAGAACCAGACGAACGTCAAAAATGGCCACAATAATGTACGACTGCATACAAGTTATAACTCAACTGACGAATTATGCAGCGGTACAATTTGCAAAAAAAAATCACTTTACTACATACACTTCAACACGGTCAACAGTAGCAAATGTCACGAAGCATAACACATAGCAAAAAGTGTTGAAACGCACGTATATGACGGCCATGATCGACGGCGTGTTCTGCCTGGACACACGTGTAATAGATTCTATACAAACGTGAGACGTTATCAGTCGTCACGCTTGAGTAAAGTGAAATGATGGCCACTTACAACATTCCAAACTCTATAGTGAGAGATAAAAGAACTAAATATGTCATAAGCCATGAAATAACAAAATAACAGCAGAAAGACAAGAGCGCGAAAAGTTTGGTCCGACCGACCTCCAGTACGCAGACTGACGACTTTGCTAGCGTCACTATGCGCCTGCTTGCCGATGACCCAAACACGGAAATGATAAAGAGCTCCCCGCGACGCTGTGCCCCACAGATACCAAGTCTGGTTGGCTGGGATGTTGGAACTGAGCGGGACCCACTGACCCACGGTCCTATACTGGATGACGTAATGATCAACCGGGACGCTGTTGGCGGAATGCCTGGACGCGTTCCATCTGATCATCAGACTGGGACCGATCTGTTGAACGCTGAGGTTGAACGCTGCCGCAGGCCGCGGACCTGCAACCAGTCACACTAAAGGTTAAAGGTCGTATATAGTTTTTTATGGAAACCCGTCGCATAGCTACGGAGCGTCACCTGCTATATGGGATAATCGCACAATGTTACCTGCTACCCGACACAGATAATCGCGCCCAGCCACACAGGCCGGTGCTCTACACTGTGTCTAAAAAACATCCCCGACATTTTTGACTGTAACTTGATAACCAACTGTCACATTTTGATAATTTTTGGCAGAAATATTTCTGACACAACTTGCCATCAAATGACGGTTTACTTTTTTACTTCACCCAATGTATGTTTCCGCACTACTTTGGGAAAGCAGATCAAGCGAAATATGTGTTGAAATAAACAGCAAACCTGAAAAACATCCCCGACATTATCGATCGTAACTTGAAGAATGATTATCAGATTTTAATAATTTTTGGCAGAAATATTTCTCACACAATTGGCTATTAAATACATGTTTTACCTTCCACTTCACCCAACGTCTGATTTGCATTACTGGGGAAAGCAAACCAAGCATAATACGTGTTAAAATGAATGAAATAACATCAATAAATTCCATCTATCCTAATCTGTGGGCCGGTCTATTACAAGGTTTGACTGTCATGCAGCAGTGTGTCTACCAGATGAAGTTTCGGAATGTTTGTTAAGTCAAGAAGTGACTTGTACAGCCTGGATTGGTGTGGAGCAGAAGCCTGTGTTTGCATAGTGGGCCAACACTTCAAGCAATTTTACTACAGACAGTTGAAAAATGGACAACTAGATGAAATATCAGCCAAAGTGTTAAAAATGTGAACGAAATATGTTTTTACGCGTTACGTTAATTATGCAATCATATCACATTGAATAAAAAGTGATATTTGCTGGTTGTGATTTCCCCAGGTAGCGCAGAAACAAACACTGGGTGAGGTGGAAAACTAAATGGTCATTTGATGGCAAGTTGTGTCTGGAATATTCGTACTAAAAATTATCAAAATCTGATAATTGGTTTTCAAGTCACCGTCGAAAATGTCAGGGTGTTTTTTGACACACAGGGTATTTACTTACCCCAAAAGGATGAAAGGCTGAATTGACCTTAGTGTTAGGTATATACTATAGATGCTTTAGTGTCGGTAGACATTCACCCATCCAACCATTTGATTGCGACCCGATTGGGAGTCGAACCAACAACCTCATGATCGCAAGGCCAACGTCCTATCGTTGCACTGCCAAGCCACTGTTTCACATACTGACGTTATACCGCACTACTGTAAGCTATACGTCTGTAATTGCTCGCCGGCCACAGAAAATATGATGCAGATGCAGCCACCTAGGCCTACGCCTTATCCACCTCCCTAAGTGAGAACAATTACGTTGACAAAGTAAGCAACAGTATTAGCGTAAATTTACAGTATAATTGGTTGCTAATGTACAGAGGCCCTGAAATGTACCGTTGTGTATATATCTGTCCTGCCTGTCTATCTAGACCTACAAGGTCGACATTTTGTCGAATTAAAGTGACCATAATAACAACCTGGAGTAAGTTTTGCAATTTGATTTCGTACTGACTTTTGACCTTCGACATCGGTACGTTTCAGGGGCCTCTGTACATTAGCAACCATTGGGTTCTAAGATATCACGCTATCAAACTTTGCGTGACGTACGGTATGGAGTATGGACGCACGCTATATGAAAACCGCCGTGGGATTGAGTTCGATAATGTTGGCAATATCAGTAGTTCATTTTACAACTTTGGAGCGTAGGCTTATCTTAAGCTGTTCTGTATATTTACTTTATATTTTTTTTTATCATGTTTCGAACAAAATGTCATCAAACAGCCGACCGACCGGTATTTGGCACTCCAAACTCCGGGTAGTGGCTGTCGGGGTCAGGATATGTAACAAGCGGCGCTCCGCTCTCGTAGTAGTCATGGTCGTTGGTGTCGTCGTTGTCGTCGTTTTCGTTCGATGTGTTGTCGTCGCCAAACGACCCGTAGTTGTCTGCAGCCAGCAACCATACGCTATTTTATGCAGGCTCAGTATTTTATTGTATTTTATTGCATTGCATTTATTGCTGGACAGGTCAGCTGTACTCAGCTGCGTTGTAAGTCTTTTCTAGTGTAGCTTTTCTCACGAATGCAGCTGCAAGCGCTGTGACATTTAAGAGTTTTTAACGGATCAAATATCATTGGGGAAACCGATGAATTGTCAGTCTTTGACGAGTCTTTGGTTATCTTGACGAATTCTTAGACGTTGTCAGTTTTTCTTTATAACTAATTAAATAGCTTTTAAATAAATTTTCATTGTTGTCCGTGTCACATATGCAGGTGGCTTGCCCATCTGTAATGTTCACAAAAGTAGCAAATGCCCAATTTTCGAAAATTCTCAAAAAGTTCTTAAGAAAAAGTGACTTTAAAAAAACTTAGATTTAAAACATAGTAGTCTTTCAAAAGATCAGAAAGATTCGTAAAACTTTTCGACAATCGAGTTTTCCAGACGTGCGCACACCTTTGGTGGAGGTGGCGATCGGAGTGCTGTACATGGCGTCGCCGTGCCGGGTGCGAGACATGACCATGAACTGATAGGCAGTGCTCGGTTGAAGCTGGTAGACGGTCACACATAATGTGTCGTTAGGCACGATCTGCATTGTCTGCCAACGGTCCGGAGACCGACTACTCGTGTTCTGTACAGCCAGATACCTGCGACAAGCACACGTACATTTATCGCTGCTTCAATGGTAAAAAGAAGTGGTTAAACTGTCAATCGAGGTGCTGGAGGCGCCAGGAATATACTATAGACGTCAAAAGTACCCACGAAGGCGTCGAGGGTGCGAGTTTTCCCCTCCACAGCGGAAAATAAGATAATGTTTTATCTCCATCCATTTTTCTCTCTATATATCTACAAGATTACTCAAAAACTCTCACGAATTCTGTTAAAAAGCTTTCGAAAAATCGGGTTAGACTTTGGTGGCGATGTGAGCTGAAACCAGTGACAGTAACTACAGCCGTTGGAAACGTTCACACCAATTTTTTGCACATTTTGTTGGCTTTCGAGTTAAGGAAGGGTCACACTGGCGGTCCGAACGGCCGTCAAAAACACCAACCGTTCGGACGGCCGAACGGTCGTCTGGACCGCCAGTGTGACCCCTCCTTTAGAACTGGCCCGTTCGTGACAGACAAACGGAGAGACGGACAGACAAGACCTGTAGTGCGGCCTATCAGGACGGCCGCACTGACAAGAGACCGTCGGTAAAATAGCTCGGCGAACAAACCAGAGAACGTGATGAAGAGAAGATCCGGCGTCGAATGCGGGAAGCCAGCAGACATGAGCGGACGAATGAGTCGTCTCAACGCTGATATTGTGAGCCGCGTGCGATATCATTGCTGCACAACACACGGCACACACTTGCCACTGTCATGGCACCGTCGTGGATTAACAAAAAGCCCAGCTGTCGCTAGAAAAGATGCGCTACAGCCTATACAGTTCCTGTTGCAGTACTGACCTTCAAGCTTATCCAAGGTCAATTATTTTCATGTCATCCGAAGGAGCGTATGCCATTTCCTATTAGTGATTAATAGTAATCTTGGCCTTATCTCGCACCGTTTTCGAGATATGGTCAGTTTTCCATTAAAAAAGCACATTTTTCTACCCCGCTATGTTCAGCCGCAAATTTGAAAATGTTTTCCTTGCACTGCATTTCTCTATTTTTTTACACAGAGAGCCTTGGCACAGGGTTAATTACTCGTGCAAAAAGTTTTTCCTTATCACTCCTGACGTTAGTCAGGTTACATCCGTTACATACAGACGGACAGACGGACGGACACACGACAACCCATTGCATAGACGCGCAATACAGCATAGCTGTTGCGCATCAAAAAAGAGTGGACAAGAAGTTGCAATAATTTTTCGACAGCCAATTGTAAATTTTTGACGACAAAGATTACGGTTGCTCAAAATTTCACTTTTTGCCCCTGCATTTTTCAAAAATTAGTCAAATTGGAAATGGCCCCGAATTTTGTATTTTTGGAAGAAAACTTTTCGACGAGAACAAAATTTTCTCACTGGTTAAAATTTAGGGGGCGGTGCAATTGCCCCTTTTTGCTTTGTGCCACGACGCCAATAAGTGCCGGATGTAAACCACATTAAACCCTGTTCGCCGTGATCGGTATAATGTGCAGCATTTATACACATTTTTGCTATTAATATGCAAAAGCTTGCCAAATATTCAGCGCTATAACTGTACGCAATTTTGCTGTTGTTACTTGACTTGAGACACGGCTTTGAATAAATAAGTAGAAAACGTCATAAATTTCAACTAATACCAAGATCAACTCAATCTTTCATCTCTCTGGGGTAGCGCGCATGGCTGAAAATAAGGCAAGGCGTGTTTACCTGTGTCGGGTGTCAAGTAAAATCTTTTATAACAGGTGACGCTCCGCAGCTATGCAACGGGTTTTCCATAAAAAAACTAAACACCCACTTCAACTATAACTTTTAACGTTATGCACGGACAGACGGATGGACAGACAGGCAGACGGACAGACGACTTCACGGTGGCAATAATAGCACGCTTTGCACAATGACGGAATGGTGTCTCGTCTTACGCTCGATGATCAGCAGTGTAGACGTGACGACACTGGCGATGTGGTTACTGGCAATGCATTCATAAACTCCTTCATCTTGCCTGCTCAGCTCTACCACGGTCAGATTGCCGACCTCTGTCAACGTCTTCGTGCTCGGCGGGAAGCTCGAATTCACCTGCGACACATCGCGACACATGGAATAGCTGCTCAGCACTGAGCGATAACTATCACCAGCAAGATTACAACGTTCTTGTTTACAGCCGACTGCTGGTTGCTTCTTTTTATTACCATTGTAAGGTTTAGCCAGGTCCGTCGAGAGCCACAGCGGGGCCCGGGGAAACATTTTCGCGGAGCCCCTCTGGGAAGACCATTTTTGAATTTTTCCTTCTAAGATGGCGCACTTTGGTGTACTTTATATTTTTAGTGACGGCGGGGCTCTCCAAACGTCGCGGGGCCCGGGGTAACTTACTCCTTTACACCCTCTCTCGACGGACCTGGGTTTAGTTTGGCATCTTATTTAATATTCTACACTGTGGGCCATGAAAACGTGCCACATTACTTTTGTCTATATTTTCGCCAATTATTAGCCGATTTTTAAAATTTTTTCGCTGGCGCACTTTGCAAACAATTTGCAATAATGCGATTATTATATATCCCACCACATCGCAAATGCGTCTCTTCACTACCCTGTGAAATATAAATGTAAGAAAAAAACTAATGATAATAACAAACACATCGTCAACATTGAGGTGAATGATCAGTATGACACTAATCTGTGTTAGACCCACACAGTCTAGTGTCATACAGACCATTTACCTTAATGTTAGTCTGAAGTGTCTTTTTTTCATTTACCATAATGTTTGTTTGTTATTACTGTTATACATTCATATTTTCAGTTATATTTCACAAGGTAGTGTAAAAACGCATTTATGGTGTGGTGGGATGTATAAAATCACATTATTGCAAATTGTCCGCAAAATGTCCGAGTGAAAAAAATTAAAAATCGGTCAATAATTGACGAAAATATAGACAAAAGTAAAGTGGCACGTTTTTTATTGGCCCTCCCTGTAGTATTAAATTTATTCGCGATAGATGACGTGTTTTGATTGATTGATTGACAGATTGATTGACGACAGCTACCTGCCACTTCCGAGATTGTAAACCTCTTCTGGTCAAGAGTTTGACTCACGTATGCTTAAACAGCGCTATAGCAAACAGGCATGTGCACAAAACCTTTAAAACCGACACGGAAAGGCTCTTCCTTTAGGTCCCACAAAGTCACAGTGACACAAAGTCAACAGACATTACTGTGGCATACCTTCTTCCAGGAGATTGTTGGATGCGGTTCACCGTTAGCAACACAAGGCATCAGCACAGACTGGCCCGGCTGACGCTGGTAAAATGTACGCGGACGGACGACGAAGTACGGCGGATCTACAACAGCCATCGACAAACATCAGTTGATTGTATTATATGGCTTTGTGCACAAATAAAGCACAAATCAAGCAAAAACAAAACCAAAGCATTTTCTCGTTTTAAGCAAGTAAATTTATATTGCCCACAATGTGTGACATTGCGTGTGAAAAGCCCACAGATTATAAGATATTTTTTCGCGTGTGCGGAGAGCTAGATTAATGCATCTTCTAGGTACCAGATACTTTTCAATACATGCAGTTTTACTATAACGTAGATACAGCATTCATAAAATGTTAAAGTGAGCTGTGTACTAGACAGACTGAAGTGCACATAAAATTCCAGCTTGCTATCTTTTCAGTTACATGCAAGTATAAACTAGGCTGCTCCAATAAATTCCATAGTCCATTGCAGTTTTAAGCGCATTTTCTCAACTTTGATGTTTCGACAGCACAAGACGACGAACTGTGACTAATGACGTCACCAGCCAGTTACACGCGTTCAATCTAAACTGGTTGCTGGCTTGCTTACTCATCGACTTACTTACACGGTTTAAGTTACAACGTGCTGAGGCCTGAGAGAGTAGCCTGTCAGAATCATTTAGGTCCTTCAAGTACATTAAAAAGAATGTCAATAAAACTGGATAAAGATCGAGACTCTGGCCAGCAGGAAATTGATCGCGTGCTCGCACGGACAGGATTTACCGAAACAGATGCGTTATGAGTTTTTACTGTGAGCTCTGTATAGAAAGGAATCTCAACGGGACTACGATAAGAGCCAGAGCAAGAAACTTAATAATGGAAAGAGTAGTAAAAGCCGTTGTGCAACGTTATATATAGAAAGTCTCGGCGGCGACTGGACAAGCGGCTAAATTGCGATGCGGCAGATGAAACCCGGTGGGAGTTGGCGACCAAAGCAACCGGACCGCGACTTACCCTCTTATCAAGTCTGACTCAATCACTGCTTAGCGCTTAGACGCTTCGACATTAACCATCCCGCAACGCGCATACAAAATCACCGCCGATTGTGAACGTGAAGATTCCAGCTTGATCGGCATCACTCACAAGCACAGTGAGAATAAGACTTTGATTCTATTCATTTGCGATTTTTGCTAATTTCTATACCACTATAGTGATCCATGAGTTGATCAGTAGTGCCTTGACAAATAATGGTTGAGCTTATTTTACTGAAAGAAAATTTATTATCTCCAGAATAACAAATAAGCACCGTGAATCGAAAACCAACCACGCAGTCTTTTTATGACAGTATACTACGGCAAACGTTCCCTGATTTTATTACACGTGCTCGTTGTATATATAGCTTAAAAGAAACATAAGTAGTAGGCCTAGCCACTAAGAAAAAAAGTATATTGGCCGACCTCTGACGAAGACTTCGACTGGCATCGACGTCTGACCTTTGCCGAGCGGCGAGTACGGCGTACAGACGTAGCGACCTTTGTCAGCTTCCTCGACTGACCGAATGAACAGCGAGCCTTGAAGACTCGTCCTCAGACGCCGGCCGCCGCGACTGCCGCTGCCGCTGACCAGCCGCGGACCGTCGTCGTCGTCTACCATGACGCCGTTCTTCGCCCAGAGGATGATTGTGACGGGTGGATTGGCGTCGACGGGACAATCGATGCGCCCGGTGAGCCCGCGGGCCAAGTAGACACGGGGCGGCAGTCCGGTGACGCGCGGTAGGTCTACAACCACGCAGACGACCAGCGCCAACGTCACAGCAACATTCGTACGACGACGACTTAGACGCACCATCGCTAGCGGTCAGACAAACTGCTGCACACACGCCGGACATGGACGCGTGGCTGTGAAACAACCGAACAGCGGCATCCACGTCATCCGGCTGTTCGCAACGCTCGATTAGATTCACGCTCAGAAAAGTACAGAATGATTTTCTTTTTCGTAAGCTCTGTTTCTACTCATTTCTCAGTTCCCCTTCTACTAAAAATTTATTTATTTATTTTATTTCGTCGAATAACGATTGATTTCTCGTCGATATCAATATAACTATGCGATGTTGGCTCGCTCAAATTTCAGCGTTTGCAAAGCAGGTGTCATACATGAAAAATTCGCCGAGAAAAAAACACACCAGCACTTAGGCATATGGTCGTGCTCCTTACTTTATAAACGAAACATTTTTCCATTTAATCGACCAACTGTTCGCATGTAAGCATGGGACTGCAAGTGTTTGGGAAAAGCAAAGTATGCGCAGTCAAAACAAATACTGCGTGCGTATAATCGCTGCATTTCTTCGTACCAAAGATAATTATTATCTTTGTTCGTACTACTGTCAATGTCGACATTAACTTGCGGACGCAATTAACCCTTCATTCTGGCTGTAAACCGCACCGTATACGCGAAAGCGCATACGAGATATCATCAATATAATTCTTACTGCATAACAATAACGGCAATAATCAGTTCCGTCTGTGCAGACAGCGCTAAACGAGGAGTCTGCCCACAACAGAACACGACGTCCCAGCGGCGAATCGAGCACTGCACAGTCAAATCAGCTATATCGCACTTGCCGCATGCGCCACGATCGCTGCAACAGACTGAATGACCGCGTCACATTTTCTTGTCAGCTGCTGCAGCCGCCAGCTCCGCCCATCTTCATTATCGCTCGGCAGCCCCGACTTTCCCATCGCGGTCGTTTACCGGAAATAACGGCCGACGCGTGAAGTACTACGACGCAGTAAAACTCAAGTCCTACTCCCAAGCACACTACGACTTGGACCGGTTTGTCACTCTGTCGTAGCAGCCGTGCTATTACTCTCTGCTGTCAGCAATAACACCTTGTACGATTTCTATGGACAACCGTTAAACAATTATTTCTGACTTTTAACTGTTGCTGTGGACACTTTGTGGAGCTTACTAAAATCACGCAGTAGAATTTTTCCGGTCGCCCGTTGATTAGCCTGGGTTCATAGGTTCGTGGGTTAATCGCTTTTGCCCAACCAACCAAAGCGGGCCCAACAATTCACGGACTCGACCCTATCCACTTCTCCATGACTAGCCGCACAATTAACTGCCAAGTAGAGTAAATGTTCTCCGGTGCAGAAGTAACCGATGTGCCAATTTCCACTTCATACGAAACGGGTTACCGAATGTCAAAAACCTCACAAAAGTGACGCGTATCTCGGGTATTCGCGACTGCGGCCGCCGTAGTCTATGTTCGCGAATCGCTAAGAGTTGTAGTCAACAGGGTACAAAAATTAAATGCTAAAATTTTCATTAGGCCCTAGTGGAAAGTTTCGACAATACCACAGACGGCCGCAGATTATGTCGCCACTGCCCAGGTACACAAAGGTAACGAGTCAAAGAAGATGATGTCGTCTGCGTATACGAAATCAGTGAACCGGCAGTCGCCGACATCAACTCCTGGTTTATAGGACATGTGGTCCATGATCCAGTCGATGGCGATAGAAAGGGAAGCTGGTGTGAAAATACAGCTTTGCATCACTCCAGTGCGGTGGTTTGAAATCGTCCGTACAAGTTCTTACCACAACGTTATGGTGTCCGTGGCAGTCCGTGCTGGCTATCGGTGTAACTGATAAGAATGTTCGACTGAACGTCCGTAGAACGAGACCACTTCAGACAATCAATTTCGCTTACGTTTTTAGTTCGACGTCGGAATCCGATGAGGAAGTCATATTTAGCTTAACTTATTAACCATCCATGTAACTTGCCTTTATCGCAGTAACATCCCTGATGTAACAGCATCAGCCGCACGATGGGAGACAAAGCAAGCAGACAAGTTTCGATCATTGCTGCGACCCCAATTTACGATTAACGATTCGCGACGGCGACGCGGAAGCCTGTTAACTATCCATCAGAGTCCGATGGACAGAACAACGTCGAGTGCTCAGTCGGCTGGGATCAATATACAAAGCGGCGACATCGGAACTGCGTCGTCGCTGCGCATTGCGGACACATTTTACCGAGTGTCGGTTCAGCGCGTCACAGCCGTGGCTGCATGACGCTCCACGCAGCGACGACGGCGTGAACACAATCATCATTTCTCGTCCTGCAGTTCTTTTCCCGCTCGTCACACTTCGTCGCTTGGCGTCGTCACCGCACGCGCTGCTGCTGCTGCTGCAACATCGATAGGTACTTTGATTAGCTTCGACGCCGCCCGCTAACATTCGCTCGCTTTCGTCTCCGCCAGTCGATGGACCCTTGCGCTTCACTGACCGAGATAACAACAGGAAAAATATGTCGGCACTGTCGGCCCACTGGCGACATATTGTGCGGCCAACCGCACAATTATTAATCTCACAAAACTGAAAGCTGCAGGTACACGGGTTACTCCGTGCTTACACCATGCATTTTTCGGCGTTTTAGCGCTTTTCCGTTTAGTTAGAAGCTCGTATACGGGACGGACAGACAAACAGGCGGGCAAAGCCCAACCGGCAACCCCTACTGCGGCGACATATTACATGACAGTCGAAAAATAATCTGTGTACAGGGTAACCAAACAAATGTTCCATCAAAAAATCACGATATCTCAGAAAGGGTAACAAAGTACTGTGTGCTAGATAAACCAAAAAAGTTAGTGTATAAATATTCGAAAGTAGGACCGAACCCCCCCCCGGACATAACCCCCCT
>Ga0209367_1001310_pt1 | contig 30085 bp, 18 predicted proteins | sample WorMetLIZISLAND2_FD_187412 | JGI IMG/M metagenome (GOLD analysis project Ga0209367, IMG submission 187412) | Marine gutless worms symbiont microbial communities from Max Planck institute for Marine Microbiology, Germany - Olavius geniculatus... ...
GTATGCTTCTGCACTACCTAGGGAAAGCAGATCAAGCGAAATATGTGTTAAAATAAAAGAAAAACTGAAAAAATCCCCAACATTATCGATCATGCCTTGAGTAAAGATTGGCAGATTTTAATAATATTTGGCAGAAATATTTCCGACACAACTGGCTGTTAAATAAATGTTTTAGTTTCCACCTCACCCAACGTCTGCTTTTGCACAAGGCTACCTGGGGAAAGCAGGCCAAGCATAACGCGTGTTAAAATGAATGAAAAACGTCAATAAATTCCATCTATCCTAATTTGTCGGCCCCAACAGCAGGTCTTGCAGCAGTGTGTCTACAGATAAAGTTAAGGGATGTTTGCAAAGTCAAGAAGCGACTAGTAGAGCCTGGACTGGTCTGGAGCAAAACATTATGGACACTGCTGTCAATGAATGGAGAAAGCGTCTCTTTGCTTTGCTCTTTGCATAGTGGGCCAACACTTCAAGCAATTTTACTACAGGCAGTTGAAAAATAGATAACTGAATGAAATGTCAGCCACAGTGTCAGAAATGTGAACAGAATGTGTTTTTACGCGTTATGTTAATTAAGCAATCACATCGCATTGGATAAAATAGTGATATTTTGCTGGTTATGCTCTCCCTAGGTAGTGCAAAAACAAACGTTAGGTGAGGTGGGAAACTGAATGGTCGTTTAATGGCAAGTTGTGTCAGGAATATTCTTACCAAAAATTATCAAACTCTGATAATTGGTTTTTAAGTTACAGTCGAAAATGTCGGGGATACTTTTTTGAGACACAGTGTCTTTACTAACGGATAACGGTGACGTCGGAAAACATCGCATCGACCGTATATATGCTATATAATATAGCAAATATGCTAGCATTAAATACGAATGCAATAATACTGGTTGGAATTGATGTGCTAACTTCATACACATGCCTTGCTAGTTAGTTATAGGCCCTATCCCCTAAAATGGAAATTGCTGCATGTAAGTCTGCCGCTGCGATATTCAATTTAAGATACTAGCGTGACCGCACCAGCATCAGATGTGATAATAATAAGTTGCGTAATGACTTATACACCCTGGATAAAACAATTTGCCAACATAAGGTTAAAGCTAGGGTTAAGGTTATTTAATATTGTTATATTTGGCTGTGCAATCTGTGCGGTGTTTGCTGATACACTACTAACAGTGCTTTTTAATAATATAAGCGTGCGCTTTCAAAAAAATAAAACAAGAAAAAAGTCATTCGGCAAAAGGCGAAATCGCTGTAGTGGAAATTCCGCCCAATTCATCGGTTGTACTTCTGGTATTGTAGGTGGCAGCATAGAACCGACGATTTGGCTGCAATTGCAATTATTGCATGTTTTGGCTAGGGGTTTGGCCCCCAATTTCACCTTCTTCTAAGGGTCAGAAACCCCTTTTGTAACACAATGTGTCACTGACAGACGACAGACAGACGGACCACGCTACGGAGTAACGTGCAGGAATTGACAGAATCGCCTGCGCTGCAAGAGCGATTCTGCTTAATACTCGTAATACAAGTTTTACAACGCTACGCAGCGCAAAAGTCTCAATTTTTGCTGCGTGCCCGTTTTAAAAGAAGAAGTTTCTGTTTTTTTTTCATAGCGCCGGTCCCAGCGCAGAATAGCGTTCAAAACTGTCCGCATGTGGCACATGTGTTTGCAGTGTTTAGGGGCTCGAGCAGTTAAGCGAACTAACGAACTAACGACAGCATAAAACAGCTCAACGGCCTGCTGTAGCAGTCATAAAACAGCACAGTGAGTGAGCACTGTAAAATCGTCCGGTCGACCACAGTCTGACGCGCGGCCGTGCTACATGCAGGTCCGCTGAATGTTTCACGTCTCCGTCTAACAGCTAGAGTCCGTACGGCTGAACGCAGTTCGCCTCTGACCGGACTCCAAGGGCACTGGCCGCACCTGCAAAAGTAGCGCGCCAGCCACTGCAATGGCGGTAGTGGGACTTCCGAGCGTGTATATCAAAGTGTGATCACCTTGCCACGTGTGATAGACGCATTAAAGGTTGCTGCCGGCATCGGTGAGCAGCAGTAGCAGCTGCTGCTGCGGTAGGATCGACAGGGCGCCTGCTATCAACTGCGGTAATTCGCCGGCCGGGCGTCATCTATCTGTACTGATGGTGCTGCGCTGTCGTTAGCAAGTGATTGCTGACGCATCTGACATGCACTGCAACAGCTGGCTGAGATCTGATCACGTTGCAGGCAAATAACCACCCACCTATATCCAGCCTTTGATCCCGTGGCTTGTTCCATACTGCTGCTGCTGCTGCTGCTGCTCTGGGTCTGCTGCAGGTGTACGCGTAGTAAGCGCCCGGATCCAGACCGCAGGAGCTCGCTTGCACGCCGGCCACCGCAAGATGTATACATAGCAACGGACAGACGTTTGGGCGTGCGAGGAGGCATGGCCTATACGTACCTATAGTTGCTACAAACGTCCAGCTGCAGGGCGCGAAAATTTACTACATGCAACGCGCCGACGTCACGCTGTTTGGTCACCTGACTTCCGCCTCTATCAACAGTGATTTCCGTCCATCTACAAACGGTGACTTGGTGGCGCAACGGTTAGAACGTTGGACTTGCGATCATGAGGTCGCTGGTTTGACTCCCGATCGCGTAGTTATCAAGTGTTCGGCACATGGACGAGTGACTGTCTATGGACAGATAAACCATCTAGTTATATAACCAACACCAACGTCAACTCAGCCTTCCGTCCCTCCGGGGTGGGTAAATCGAGTGGCTAAAGCGGGGCGCGTTCGCCCCCTGTCGGCTGAGAGGTAACAATGTGTGATCTCATATGGCAGCCGACGCTCCCACATGGGTTTTCCATGAAGAACATGTACGTGTATACCATTTAACCATAAACACTGCTGCATTGGAGACTAGTATGGCAGGGAAACGGGAAGAAGCACGTTCCTTCCACAGTTTTTAAAAAATCTATCGGCCCATTTTGCTATGTTAACATGGATACAAATTACAAAGCCAAGGCTTGGTAACACTGGCTGGAGCAGAAAAACGAAAAGCCCAGCTGTCGCTAGGATAGCCAACCGTACTGTTTGTCAGTGACCGTCAAGGTCATCTAAGATCGATGATTTTCATTTAATCTGAAATGGCGTATGCCATTTCCTATTAGTGATTAATAGTAACCTTGGCCCTATCTCTCACCGTTTCCGAGATACGGCCACTTATAGCTTAAAACTTTCCATTGAAAATTGTGGCCGAGATGGAGATACGGTTTATACTGACAGCCTATACGAAAGTCGCTAGCGCCCTCTCCGATGGTACCGACCCCCTACGACTTACCGTTCAGCCACAATACATCTAACAGACGAACAGACAAGCACACAGACGACAACTCGTACCATAAGCTCGATCGTAAGTTGGGGGCAGAAAGTTGCAACTTTCCGATAGAGAAGATTATCGGTGGTCAAATTTTAACTCAGTTTCCGGGCATGTGAACCATTATTTGGTTTGGTGGTTTGTTGTTTTCTGCAAAAAATAGACTTTTTGGTCCGTAGCCAAACTCATTTGTGCAAGTACTTGCTATAAGCTAAATAATACTTTTTTCCTCACTAATGATCTAGCTTTAATCACTCTGAATGTTACATTCAAAAATGTGAGGTAAATTCTGGTTAAATAACCGAAACAGCAGCGTCGTCCGCTGGCAACGATATTTATAGTCGATGACTCGATGTTCAGTTAATTTTTAAGAAACTATAACACTCGAAGACTATAGTCGGAGACGATAACATCTTCATAACTGTTTCGGCAACAAGCTGTGCTAAGTAATCATTAATGCGCCAACGCGTAGGCCTATAGCATCGACGGCGAGTAGAATTGGTTGCTGATTGAACGCAGTCGTTCTCGTCGTTACGTCGAAACCGCAACGTATGCGTACCACATCCCGATAACAGCTATCAGTGCTCGGCGCGCTGCCGTATATAAAGCCTGCACGCACGCACACGGGGCTGCTGGCGAGTGCCGATAAGAAGCTCTCCTGACCCTTCCTGACCGCAGACGCTCACGCACCCGACCTCGCTGAACCGCAGAACCAGGCGAAAACTGGCGGACAGACGGACAAACGTAAACACGCGACAACAACAGCACCGCACCGCGCTGACACGCCAACGAGAGATCAGTCTCTGCTACTATGCATCACTCAGACTCAGTGACCTACTGACTGCCGGGCGAGAAACAATGTCGGTCAGTCACTGATCATTTCACACGCTAAAATATGCACATACAACTGCGTCAGATCATTCGCGCCGTGATCACGATGCAGATACCGGTTCGAGCGCTAGCCTAAATGCACCATTTATTTCATGAGTTACTTAGTCCCTCTATTTCTCACTACAGTGTAGGCCTATATAATCTCACTCCACTCAAACGTGACGACTGATAGCGCATCGCGATTGTATATCAGACGTGCGTCCAGGCAGAACACGCCGTCGATCACGGTCATGAATTTAGTACATTTCGACTCGTTACACTCGCATCACAGTGCAGCACGGCAGTGCTGACACTGTCGTACGGGCGATTAACGTTAAGTGAAGGAAATGGCGTTTGCTGGGGTCCTGTAACTCCGAAACCCCTTAACCGATTTCCATGAAACTTGGCGTCAGTGATCAAATCGACCACTCGACCCCATAGTCAAAATTTGGTTACAATCGGTTCAAAGAGGGCGTGGCTGCGCATGCGCGAAATTCGCCCTTATAAGCGTCTATTTTTTCTTTCGTTTTTCCTTGCGCACGGCTACAGACCAGCCCGTTGGACCGATCGACGCCGCTAATGGCTCAAACGAAGCGTCCTGACGCCGGACACATTTCTTATATGTTTTCGATTAAAATTTTTAAAATTTACCCCATTACGGCCTATGGGAACTTCAAAGTAATATAACTCGGTCCCCGTAAAAGATAATTGCGCGCTGTTTGCACCTACTCCCTATTTCGGGCACGGGCTATCCGATGGTGTCATTTGAATTTCTCCCATGACGACCCCTGTTGCCATGGCAACTCGTTCTTATTCAACGACAAAATTGGCTGCATCAGACATTGTTACATCACACATAATTTTTTCCTTGCACCAACTTCCTTTACCCGCCCGGAGGTATTCTGAAAACAGTAAATAAATTCATTTTCATAAAATCAAATACCAAAAATTTTGACAAAAGTCGACTAAAAACAGCAAAAATCAGAGCAAAAAACTTTAACAGTTTACAAAGCTATGTAACGGCAATATGAGTCAAAACTCGAAAACGGCAAAAATGGTTTTGGGGCGATATTATCGTGTGTTGAATTCCAGACTGGCCCTTACAAGACTAGGCATTCTAAATACTTGAAATAAAAATACAAAGAAGTCGCAAGCAGAAACAATGTAAATCACCACTCCGTGCTGATACCACGTATATTGCAGTGAATGCCAATGCCCATGGTAGAAAGACACGTCCAGGCATGTCTGCGTGTGCGCGCAGTGGCGTGACGTCATAGTGACAATGACGTCAGTAGACTAGCTGCAACGCTGGCAGCGTGCCAGTAACAGCAAATTACAGCTATAGGCCGTTACTGTTAAAAAAGAATAAATAGAAATATTATTGTCTTAACGGCAAAAATGGTTTTGGGGCGATATTATTTTAACTTTCAAATTCATTGTGCCTTTAATTACATTGAGTAAAAACTTACATAACGGATACAGACCTACGCATCCTTACAAGCGGCTTTCACAGTTTACAAAGCTATGTAAGGGCGATATCAGTCAACACTCGAAAACGGCTTTTACTTAGCTTAGCTTGGCACCTATTTTGTGTCAATTAAGTAAAAGTATCTACAACGAAATTTTGTTTAGGATATACATAAGTAACATATTTCAAGTATTTGGGAAGGCTAGTATTGTAAGGGCCAGTCTGAAATTCGCTTAGGCACCTTTTGAACTGAAAATAATGCACACCGGTAGGCCTACTCTTACTCTGGAGAACGGTCACACCAATTTTGGGTTTTTACGCTCTTTCGTTTTCGAGTTAGGGCCCGTTCTGGGCAGATGCTGACAGACACGCAAACGGGCGGACGGGCAAGACCCGTAGTGCATCGCAGGACGGCCGCAAAATCAATCTGTTGTCTTCGTAACAGGCAAACATCGAATAGGGCGCTGGCAACTTTCTGTAGGCTGTCAATAGTAACCTATCTGCAACGGTTTGGCCGCAATTTTCAATGAAAAGTTTCAAACTATAAATGGCCATATCTCGGAAACGGTGACAGGTAGGGCCAAGGTTACCATTTTAGAAGCAGAACGACCACTATTATCAGTATTATGTCCAGCATCTCTACGAGAATGGCTTAGATTTACATAGCAATGTATAAGTACATGTACACTGTGTCTCAAAAAATCCCGAACATTTTCGATTGTAATTTGAAGAAGGATAATCAGATTTTGATAATTTTTGTTATGAATATTTTTGAGACAACTTGCCGTGGTCCCCAGAACCGCCACCGTTCGCCGCCGCCGCCGCCGCCGCCGCCGATAAGCCAGCATGTTTCCTGTGTCGACACTGTGTCTAATTTTCGATTCAGTGCTGCTTATATATGTCATCGTAGGTTTTTTTTGATCTTGTGTTTTATTAAACTAAATTTCGTATTTATTGTTATGAAGTTGGTCGTTAAGTTTTTCTACAACAAGCTGTCTTATTCCCGAACTGACATTATTGAAATGTTACTCAAAACTGCTCTTAGCTGTAAACATTGCCAGCTGTTTGTTAACGACAATCACATCGGCGTATTGAGCGTCTGGGAGTTCATAGCGTTTTACTTCTTTTTGTTATTCTTTATCTTCTTCTTTCATATAAACAAGTTCATCGTCGATCGCGTCTCTGTTATTCCCACGATCATGTTCTCATTCACATTGTCATGTTACTGTAGATTTTATTAGCTATAGACCAACTGTGCGTGCTGTTATGCTCCGCCTCGTTGTTCCCGACGCATTATTTTTTTCATTGTGAATGTGTTATTTACTTGCTTTGGCGAATTAAATGATGATGATGTTAAAGACAATACCAGACAGTATCGGTATCATCAGTTCATAGGTCATGCGTGGCTGGCTTACGGCGCATTAACGCTATACCGTGCGCTCAGTGCAGTTTTGTCTCATTTTAACCGCTGCTGCTGCCCGATGACGCAATTCGACCATTAACAGAATTTCTGCGCAATTACCTGCAACTCACTGCGTACATTTTAGCATGTCTCTGGAACACATCGTGCTGATAACGAAACGCATCTGGCAACTGTAGATACTGCACTCAGTCGCCTAATGTACCGTATCCCACGATATAGATCACATGGTTGATTGACTGCTTGCACTTAGTCACACTGTCATTCAAAATAAGGTCAGATGAGTAAACTAGACTGTCAAGCCTTGCGCCAGGCTAAATCTGTCCGCGGTAGCCGCCGTGGCATGCTGCGATATTTATAGCAATGGCGTCAGCGTCGGCCAATAGCTATCGGCCTAGCTAGCAGTTATCAGCAACACGGTCCTATCTCTCAATGGTAAAATATCGAAAAATCCGGTCCTGTGTCTTTGACCTCTGACCTATGACCTTGAAATTCGATCGCGTTCTTGCGGTCGACGATGTACATGTACGTGTTTGCGCAAAATTTCATCCAGTTGAGTGCAGCGGTTCATGACTTATCGTGGTGACAGAAACTTTGCCGCGATGCTGAAAACAATGCTGTCGTCGCCACCACGGACAGTAATAAAGCTCCAAATCTGCCGTTAAGTAGCTACTCACTCACTCACGCATCACTGAAACTGCTTATGACTAATCTAGACGATGTTAAACGGATAAAGTTCCATGGACGGCGATACATGGACAGCTCGATGAAAATAAAAAAAATACTCGTATCAGAGGAAAAAGTCCCAAGTTCGATTAAGCGCCGTATTATGTAAAATTACGCATGTATACACACAGGCAGGACAACGACATAAAAGTCTGCAGAGATAGAGAAAAAAGAGACAGAGAGAAAGAGGCGGCGCGCTGAGCGACTTGAGTTATTTACTTAAGTTTATTTAGCATCGTTGAGGTGGTGGGTTAAGTGCGCCGATACTGGTGATTGGGTTGTGCGAACGGGTACGTTGCGAGGCCGCGGGCGGGCGAGGCCGATAAATGACCAGTTCGTGGCACTGTCACATTATCGTCGGTGTAAAGTCGTCAGTTCGGCCGCCGCACGCATTCTCTGCCACAGTGAGCTCGGTCCGTCGATCACCTTGGGCGTGCGTAGACAAACACAGTGTATGTACGTTTGGTAGTGTGACGGTTGAAACGTTGGACTTGCGATTGCGAGATTGTGGGTTCAGCTCTCGCTCAGGACGCTATCATGCGGTTAGTACTTGGATGGGTGACTGTCCGCGGACAGGTAAACCATCTCAGTATACCTGTATAACCAACGCCGAGATCAACTCAGCCTTCCATCTCTCCGAAATGAATAAATAGAGTGTGGCTTGTGATGCATGTCTGGCTGGGGTTAAAGCGGGACGCGTTAACCTGTGTCGGGTGGCAGTCACACTCTGACGCTGTGATCACATATGGCAGGTGACGCTCCGCAGCTCTGGGATGGGTTTCCTACGAAGAGCTTTATCATATAACCGTAACATTAACCTGGCGTCCACTTGTTCTCAATGGATCACGCGATTATATCTGTCCGCACTCCGCAAAAACACAGTAACAAGTAATATGAGCAAAGCTCATGAGACACGCGACAGCCTTAGCAGTTGCTTTTTCAGATGGTCCAGCAAATGTCCAGCCATGTCGGCGCAATTCACTTATGAAATGTGCACCACAGCGGAAAATTGCAAAAAAAAACACTAAAACCTCCTTTTTGGAAGTTTAAGGTCATTCAAGGTCACCCGCGTTGACACCCTTCAAAAGCTCGTCACCAGTGTTTGTTATGATAAGCAGTATGTCTGTGTCCATCTGCAACTGTTTTCACGATAAAGCGGTAAAATAACCACTTTTAAGGGGGTAACCGTCTTTGACGCCCGAATGCGCAGGCCTCCTTAAATCTATAGAAGATCGAGATCTGGACAGCTAAAATCTACGTTCAATGCTGAAAATTTCACACGCAGGTTGTTTTGGTCTATCTCCAGCCATTTTGTCGCAATTCACGGTTGAAATGTGCGCTGCAGCCAAAAATTGCCAAAAAATTCACCAAAACCCATCTTTTGGAGCTTCAAGGTCCTTCAAGGTCATCGATGTTAACAAGTCTAAAAAGCACGTCACCAGTGCATGCATGTTATGATATGCAGCAAGTCTGTACCTATCTGAAACCATTTTCACACTGTAAGAGCCAATACTGACAAAATAACGTATTTTAGGGGGTACCCCACTTTGACGCCCTCGTTTGAGGGGAACCCCCTCACTCAAGAGCACGAAATTTTGTGACGATAACCTAGAGTCCTTGTGGCAGCCCATAGTAAAGATTTCGTGATCCTAGCTTGCACCGTTTTGACACAATACAGCAGTGTGACGGACAAACGCCCTGCAGGCCACGGCTAAGACGCGCAAAGCATTCTGCTATCGCGCGTAAAAACTCAAGACTGACTACAGTACAAATGATGCACATAATAGAATCTTTAATCATCACGCTATGTCAAATTGTCTGGAAAGTGTGCCAGTGAAAGAACTTCGGAATTCGACCATTAGGTCTATTTGATTAATTTACAGCCAGCAGACACTTGCTGGCGGGCTTACTTTTTTACTCACAGTGCGGGTGGCCGTTGCTAATAGATACATACATACATATGTATTATTTATTTCAGTTCGTGTAGCCTTAAAAACTCGTCGTTGTGGTCGGTGCGGTATAGACGGCATTATTATCACGGCCGTGCGTAACCACAGCGTGAGATAGAGCGACGTCTCTATGCACGTGATAATCAGCAACTGGACTCAGTGCTGTACGGTATCCTGCACGGCTGACGAAGCTGTCTTTACAACACAGTAAAATTTAAAGTAGTCTCAAGTCTTAAAATTACTCTTTAATTTCGCTGCAGAGACTTTGAAGCGACACTTCCCAAGTTCTGCAGGCAGACTGTTCCAAGTTCTTGCTGTAGCGACAGGTAGGCTAACGCTCGGTCGCCGATTGTGGAGAGCCGTGTCAGTGGTACAGCCAGTGCCGAAGTCGATGACGAGCGCAGGCGTTGTCGATCACCAGGAAGTCCAGCTGTATAATAAGTGGTGGACTTGGCGAATCCGGTTATAAACGTTTTACCTAAATAATGCTGTAACTGTACCACAAGAATGCGTTTCTTTTACACACGCACTCAAATCTGTCTCCAGGAAGGCTGAGAATCATTGACGATCGACTTCCAAGTTCTTGTCTGTTATTGCATATGCATTAAATTAATCAGTCAAAACACATGTCGCTGTGTCGCTAGCTTGAGAGTAAGCCACCGCATGAATATAGTTTCTTCGCGTCACATCGCATCAGCACATGAAAAGGTCATTTCGTACTACAACTATGTTCGTAGTTACTTATGAAATAAATGAAATGGTAACATCAAGGCTATTTAGCTACTCGTACAATGAACGCCATCTTAAGACTTATTATTTTCAGTCCGCTTATCTTGCCCCCTAGCGCTCTCCAATGCTCCCTGATTCTCTTGTGAGATTCTGGCGCTATATAAATTGCTACTTACTTACTTACTTAAAACTGGACAAAGTGGTGAAAGTGCTAAAAGTTTGTCTCATTAAAATACCATTTGCCTTCTTTAGATTTCCTGCTGGTTCATGTCACGTTTGTGACACATTCTTTTTTCGACCAATTCTGTCTATTGTTTCTCTTCTGACAGCATAGCTCAGCTTCTGCTGTTATAAATCAATTCATCGACCATTTGTAGGTCTGAGTGTTTCTTTCCTACAGTGGCTTTTCCACTTCTTCCTTGCAATATATTTCTCAATAAAGACTCACGCCTCAAAAACATATCCCATCGTTCTATGCTTGCGCAGCCAACATGTTTCTTTTCTGGAGCGGTCGGCTGCATTTCAATTAGACGTCGGTGATGTGCAGGTAATGGTATACAACATGCATACAATCGGCCGACCGACCGTAGCACTATACAGCGTGGCACAATAAAGTAAACTGCAAACTTTTGTCCATGTCTCTGTTAAATATTGACAGATTTGCAATATTTTATCAGCACATTTTGCAGAAAATTTGCAATACCACTGTGTTTATAAGATATACCACCACATCTCAATTGCATCGCAACACTACCTTGCAAAATACAAATTGTCAAAAATCAGTAAATCACTAGGCTGGAATCAAAACTTATCTTCTTAAACAATTTTCAACTTTTTATGCTTGAATAGTGACAGTGGCAAAGTTCGACTAGGTCTAGTAAACCAAACTTAAAAATAGGTCAATATATGGACAAAAGTTTGCAGCTTACTTTTAATCACCCCACCGGCCACCCTGTAGTTAACATAGTTGTCCTGCGTCGATCGGGTGCACTGTCCGTGTCATCCAAGTGCACTGATTTCAATGCTCGCCAGTAATTTAGCACTCATTTCGGCAATCTAATTCTGCTCGCTGTCCTGCGCTTCTTTCAAATCGTCTATCCGACACCGGCTATTATGTGGAACGCCGGGTCATGCTGATTATAGTGTGCGCTAAGTTGATCTCTCACTATATAATCAGGTCGGACGGACAACTCTGTCGCGACCTCTCGGCCTGTCCGGGACTACACACTGGTCCAAAAACGTAATCGCTTGTATTGTCGTAATGACTGCGCTAAATATCAACCAATTTTCGTAATTTCCAGCAAACATAAGCTGGAAAATCTGCAACAATTCACACAGTTTATGTAACTTCACTTAATCACACGACTTATCAGCGTTCACGACTTTACATCGTTTCAGAAAAGTCGGCTTTTTGGTTTGGTATCATTTTAAAGAGAATGATATAATGATAATGACACTGATGTTTGGTGGTATTGTTAAAATGACAACTTGATTTTATTATGTGACAGTTTACACTTTTATGGATGTACTTAATATGTACTTATGTACTTATACTTGTACTTGTATTTATAAATACTTAAGTATTTTTTTCAGAAAGTATTTGTACTTGTACTTAAGTACTTTATTAAAGTACTTATGTTATCACTGGATTTGTCAAGCTGTCGATTATAAATGTGGTAAAATGCCTCCGCATCCAAAACCCCTCAACAGATCTCGCTGAAATTTGGCCTCAATTTCTTTAAGGTAGGGATTGTCCTTCCTCTCCAATTTTGGTCTTGGTCCGCTATTCGGTTTTGGAAGATCAGTAAACAAAAACAATAAAACAAAACAAAACAACAACACAAGGTCTCCCGTTACTACACTGTGAGACATAAAAAAACACACCAAATTTTTTTACTATAACTTGAAGATGGGTTATCTAATTTTAATAATTTTTGGTAGGCCTACACATATTCATGACACAACAGGCCATCAAATGGCCGTTCAGTTTCCCACCTCATCCAACATCTGTTTCTGCACTACCTGGGAAAACAAAACAAGCAAAATATTACATTTTTATTCAGAGCAATATCATTATTTAATTAAAATAATGCACATTTGGAACGTTTTTTTCCAAATTTTTAGCACTTTGGTTGAGAGTTTATCGAATTGTTCTTTTTAGTTTTAGTTTTAGTTTTAGTTTTCTTTTTAGTTTAATTGTTTAGTTGTGCAACTGCTGACAGTAAATATTCGAAATATCGGCCATTTGTGCAAACACAGGCAGGGAGATGCATTCTCCATTCGTTGATAGCAGTGTTGATAATGTTGTGCTTCAGACTTCAACCAGTCGCTTTTTGAGCTCATTGATATTATTAAAAAGCGTCCCATAAACTTGCTGCTGCATAACACTGCAAATACTGTCGAATGGACTGTGATCAGAGCTGTTACGTATCTGTAATCATTAAATTTACTGATGTTTTTCTTTCGTTTCTATCTTATGTTGCACTTGTTTTGTTTCCCCCAGATAATGCAGCAAGAGACGTTAGGTGAGCTGGGAATTTGAATGGCCATTTAATGGCCAGTTATGTCAGAAATGTTTATACCAAAAACTATAAAAATCCCATTACCCTTCTCCAAGTTCCTATCAGTAATGTCACGGATTTTTTGCATTTTTTGTTCATTTTCATGCTAATTTCATGTGTTTTAATTTTCTCAGATAGTGCAGAAGCATATGTTGAGTGAGTGAAAATTTAAATAACCGTTTGATGGCAAGTTCTGTCTAGAATAGTTGTACCAAGAATTATTAAAATCAGATAATTCGCCTTTATGTTATGATCGATAAATTTTTGGTGTGTTTTTATGCCTCACAGTGTACATACGGGCGGCTTAATTAGCGCAAGAAGTGAGGCACGTCGCCACAGAATCGGCAGATTAAAACATACACAGGCTCTAGCGTCATAAATCGCTGGCGAATCAGTAATTTAGTTTAACTGCACGGTGTTAGATCATGTCCGACCATCGTGCAAAATAACAATGCAGTCCACTGATCACAATGTGTTAATGCGATAATGTTTCGTGGAACGTATGAGCCTTGAGTCCGCAGTTCAGTGTTCTTAACTTTCGGAAAACGTTCTGGTTACGTCGCGTCGAACGGTCGAAGACAGCAGTGACAAGCAAGGTTCGACTATAAGCCTAAACCAAAGAGACATATAGGCCCCCTATGCTATGCAGCGGCGTACAGGAGTCCTCGGCCTGCAGACGGTTGGTCTGGCATAGCAATTAGATTGTTTTAATTACCACCGAAAGCGCGCGCACGCACGCAGTCAGCCCATGAAGCGATACGAGCCTGAGTAGTTTAATGATGTCGGCCGGAGGCTGGTGGGTGGGTGGGCACTGACCACACACGATCAGCCATCGAGGCTGCTTGACGTCGTTAATCTGGAAAACCAGCTCAGCAGGACGCACCGAAGACGAGCTAGCGATGCCTTTGCATCACTGCAGCTCTCTGCGGTCACTCCACCAGCAAGTTACCAGAGAGCTTTGTCTCTCGACCAAGTGCAATCCGAAAGAGGGATGTCCATCTGTGCGGTGTGCTGAGACGTTGAGCATATCCGCCACATGCCATCTACCCGGAACACACTGCGTGCGCGCAGACATCCTTTGTCCATCGCCCTGATTACTTACACAGACTCGTTCCGGCTCTGTCTGCACGTTAATCTGCATGGCCTACTTGGCATATACAAACGTTTTGTGTGTATTCATCCAGTACCTGTAGTACTAATACTACACGTCCGTATGGTCTGCACAGGTAGCCTGCACGACGAGTGTGCTACGGCGATTACGCCGAGCAATAGATGTCGCAGGCTGCAGCGGTTATTGTGACAGATTATCGTCAAGAGTCTGTTACCACGATCAGCATTCAGTCAGTGATGTAGTCGGTCACAAAACTGCAAGGATCTATGTAGTTTGTACTGAGTGCACCTTGCCGCTGGCGCGAGGTCAAGGTTATAGGAAGCATGGTAGTCATTATTTGACGTCTTCGATCGATGTCCAGCATAAACAAACATGGCTGTGTCGGCAGAACTTACGCGCGTCTGGCGACTGTTAGTCAAGAGCAGATCGGACTTCGGGATGGCTGTTAAAGTGTCAGCATAACAAGCTTGCAATTTATACGATTACAACTTGTCTTCCTCGTTCGTCGTTCAGCAAACATCACTGTTCTCGATATTCTCAATATGTTTGTGTTACGCATACATTCTCTCATACTGTTTGTTATATGTCATTAAATAAATTTTAACCACTGTTTAGCGCTAGACCGAAATAAACGCACTGTTTTTGGCGTTACCATATCACGCGGTCGAAAAAAAAGTATAAAGGACGGCACTAAAAATTAAAATTTCGATTTTCCGAGACATCAACAACGAATTACAATTAAGGTTACCGACAATCTTATTTATCACGGCAACTTGCTGTCACCTGTCAGATAACTAGGCCCTAAATATTATTAACCGTCTTTGGCAGCGACAGCTCGGCCTCAAAGCACGCCTACACGGCGGCTGCCAAATCGTTAGAAATACGACAGACTATATCTCGTACCTGGCCAGGTGAGCGAGTCATGTGGCCCGGGCGACGTGGCTGTGACGGTGACATCTGGCAGAGTTCCAGCCGACAGCAGGCACAGCAGCAACGTGACGACAAGCAGTGTCGATGACTGATGGATGACGGGATAGGCGCCGCGTCGTCCTAACTCCATCCGGTGCGTGGTGGACTCAAAACTCACCGGATCACCACCATCGACTTCGTGTCCACTCCAGTCCGCCACGACCCTCTCGACCCGTTCATCGTTGCCGCTGCCGAGCTACTCCGGTCGACCTGTGTACTGGCTGGTGCTCTCTACTGCAGCCGCCGCGGACGTAACGTCATTGCCGTTCGCAGTCTCGCTTTACTTTTGCACAGAAATTCTGCAGTTTAGCGGTGGTCCAAATTCCTAGCAGACCATATGTACACTATATAAGGCCTACAGCTGTTAGTAATAGAGTTAGCGTATATAAAGAATTAGGACTGGTTGTAATCCATTGCCCTAGTATACAGCGGTCGGCGCAATCGCAAAACTTTCCCACTAGTAAGTTCAAAAAAAGGACTTTAATAATTAGCCTTAGTCTTAGTTTTTCGATTGCACCGTGCACGTTTACATGTGAGATGACGAGTACGTGCCACTCACATGCGCGATCATACCTGCCTACAGTGTACAATGGTCTGCTAGGAATTATTTAGAACGCCGCCACTAAACTGCAATATTAAGCCTACCCTGTCAGATGCGGTCAATCAGTGCGAGCTGACGGGATCGATTCGATTAGCATCGAATCGTCAATAGTTCGAGGAGCACGTTACTCACGCAGAACATCGCCGGCTGCACGTCTTGAACTGACCCACACGTCGTTGACGATGTCCGGTACTTCATCTTCACAGAAACATTGCGTCAGGTTTATGTTCTGCTCGGAAACCTGAGACGTCACACGCATGCACCAGCGCGCGTTTAGTCACAGCGACGACGACTACAAGAACTCAGGCCGCGGAACAGCGACTGTCTCCGCTGCAATTATCTACTTCCGACGGCATTTTCACAGTGGGCGAACTGTTAATTAACTTAGGCCTACTCTTTCGCTACCGTGCATCCGTGTCTGTGTCTGCCACTGGTCTGTCCAGATGTCTGGCCTGGACAGACAGCGTGAACGGATCACTAGCACGGGTGGCCGGCACACCGGCTGCACATCCGCCGTCGGACGGTCGGCAACAGATCTCCGTCCGACACAGAGAGACCCTAGTCCTAGTGTCAGCGCCTCGCACTGGCTTTGCATTGCCTCGCAGGCGCTGCTGGGCAAGCTCGGCTCTCGGCCGATAGGTTTCAGCGTTACCGCAGCCCGCAGATCTGGCGCGCCGAACTTGAACTGCCGATCAACGGCATGCGAGTTGTACAATCACTGGACTAGACTTTCTGGTCAACAACCTAGGCCCTATCTTGCACCGTTACTGAGATACAGCGACTTATTGGCCAAAATCGCAAATTTTCCCTGCCCCCTCTCATTTAGCGCCCTCGTTCGGGGTGACTCCCTTCGAATTTATGGAAAAGCTTTACGGTTCCTGAAACTAGAGTCTTTTAGGCAGCCAACGGTGAAGATTTGGTGATTCTAGCTTGCACTGCTTTTGACTGATCCACCCGTGTGACAGACGGACAGACAAAATTGCGATGGCTAAGCCGCGCTGAAAGCAGTAGCTGCTTTCGCGCGTAAAAAGTCAGTTTAATTACACCTATGTGCACGCTGCTATGTATTTAAATGAGTCCACGAGTGAATGCTTAGTTCAGACTTCAGACCAGGCACGACAGACCCTTGTTGCCATATGTTAATGAATTGCAGGCAATTTAGACAAAAACCTGTCAAGTTCTTGGACGAAACATCAGAGGTTTTTAGGATTCAGTAATTGAGTGATATCAGTCAAATTTTACCGTTGTGTTGTGGAATTTAGATGCAAAATTGGTTTTAATTTGGCTTGTGTATGGCCTGTCTCAGATTACTGCATCAAACATGTAGTATTCACATGTAAAAATGCAAAAAATACCTAAAACCATCAGATTTCTCAAATTTATCTACACATAATTTCTAGACGCGACATGACACGTACATGTAGTTTAGACCTATGTGTTCTCAGGACAGCGATTTTGTGGATGCGAGTCGCCAAATGTGTGGAAAAGAGGTCTGGACAGTTGATTCAAAAAACTTATTTCCAAGTTTTTTTTAACTTAAATTAAGTTTTCAGATGTCAAATTATTGAGTTTTCTAGGCTTACATTTTTTATTCGCTATTTACAATGCAAATCAAATTAAATTTCATATTTTGGTCGTATTTGTTCAGTTTTGACGTTTCGTCATTTACTCGGCAGAAAAACTATATATGCCCTATGTGACACAATAAACTTATAATAAAATGTTTTTTCTAGGTTTTAAAATACACCAAGACCTTAAAATACCTTAAAAACCTTTAAAACTTATAAACTTTTTCCTATAGGGGCCTAATCTAGGTTTTTCCAGTTTATGGTTTCGCCTCATCTTTTTATACCTGTATGAGGTATGCAGCGTTCTGCTGGACTCCGTAGCTGGATTGAGAGGAAAGAACGCAGGAGAGATGTTGAGATGAAAAGAATAAAGAAAAAAAAGAAAATGGAAAACGGAAATGAACGAAAAAACGGGAAATAAGAGAGGGGAGAAAGAAAAATAAAAGAGAAGGATCGAATGAGTTATATCTTCTAACAGCAGTGAAAATGGCTGTTACGAAAAAAATTCGTCCACTATGTATCTGCAGGTTATGGATCTATTTCACGAATGGGCCGAATGCTGCAGCATCTTCAGCACTCTTCTTAAGATCCGGCAACTCATATATTTATATTTCTTTATGAAAAAATGCGGCCTATATTTTCATTATTGAACAAAAATTAACATTGTAAAAATTACAGCGAATTACTGTACAGCAATGTCCCGTCGTCCACGTGGCAGGTGGATAGACCAACTACGAAAAGACAACAACCGCCCACCTGCTGATCAATGGAAGTTGGCTATTAAGCGCGGTCACGGTGGAAGAGCGACGCTACGGTCTCACGACTACGCGACTACGTGACCCGACTGACCTGAATGTTAAATTTGACGCCACGTACAAAATACACCAAAAGTACCCACTTTAAAATGGAACATTTAAGATTTTCTGGGAGGGTGCACTGTTCTTCCAAGGTAGAAAGCAGGAAATCCCGTCATGCACATAGCCTAGTGCCAACCGGGTACCCTTTCGCGTACAGAAATCTACCGTAGGGCCTACCCTTTAGCAAATAATGTTGTCCATACGTGTACAGTAAAACAGTAATCAATAAATGCAATGTAGGCCTATGTAAAGTTTTATTTCGCGTAAAAATAATGTTCGTTTTCTAAAATAGACACCTACGTATGGCCGGAAAGAATTTGTATGTCGAAATTCACTAATAATCAGTGTGTGTTATACCCCATTTACACCATCAAGCAAACATCGAGCAATCATCGAGCAAACGTCCAGCAAATGCATTCAAAATACACGTGCACGACGTGTGCTCTAATTGCTCGATGTTTGCTTGATGATTGCTTGATCGTGTAAACGGGGTATTAACGGCGAGTTGCTTGCTCGTATCCTCAAGCAGTACGGTGCCGCCACCTGGCGAGTGCGCGTTGTCAAACCGATTTTAATACGGAGTGCGTCAACCAGGCATGTTCTAAAATTCTAAGTTCTAACCATTGTCCAGTTCTCCCCTTTTGCTGTTTATCTTCAAAAATTCCGCCAAAATTTTCCACCAACTGTATTTTTGAACTCGTATAAGTTCTTAGTCAAAGTCTTGTCTTTATTGCTAAATGCATGTTACATTAGGGCCGTAGGCTACTGGTTTATCGTCACTAAGCTTAGGCCTACATTAAAAATTATCATTTAGGCCTACACAGATCTGCTATTGTTTAGAAACAAGAAACATACCAACAATTAATCTGAGCAAAGCTCACGTGACGCGCGATAGCAGTGGTCCTGCCACTTTGGCAATCAGTGTACAGCATGCAATAAAATAATAATAATTTTTTTATGCAATTTACTCTTAAAATGCGTGTCGCAACCCGAAATCGCAAAATATTACTAAAAACTCCCCTACTTTGGGGGTTCAAGGTCATTCAAGGTCATCGATGTTGACACTTTTAAGAAGCTCGTCACTAGTGCTTGTTATCATAAGCAGGATGTCTGTGCCTATCTGCAACACTGTTTTCATGCTGTACGAGACAATATCAGTAAAATAACCACTTTTTAGAGGAGTACCTCTCTTTTACGCTCGCGTGCGCAGGCCTCCTCGAACCCAAGGGGTCGGCACTTGGACTGCTAAAATCTGAAAATTTCATACGCAGGTTGTCTTGGTCTATCTTCAGGCATTTCATCGCAATTCACTCTTGAAACATAGCGAAAAATTTAGTAAAAACCCCCTTCTGGGGATTCAAGGTCGTTCAAGGTCATCGATGTTGATAAAATTAAAAAACCTGTGACCAGTGCTTGTTATGATATGCAACATGTCAGTACTTAATTGCAATTGTTTTCACACTAGAAGAGCCAATAGCGGCAAAATAACGTCTTTTTAGAGGGTACCCCTTTTTGACGCCCTCGTTCGAGGGGAACCCCTTCACCCAGGAGCACGAAATTTTGTCACGATAAACTAGAGACCATGGTAAAGATTTCGTGATCATAGCTTGCATCTTTTTGATACAGCTCACGAGTGTGACGGACGGACGGACGGACAGACGGACAGACGCCTAGACGATGGCTAAGACGCGCGATGCATTCTGCTATCGTGCGTAAAAATTGAGCAACATTTACTTTTAATATGAAAATTAATGGGAAATTGTTTCAAAAGATAATTTTTACTATACTCGTATTAACGTGTACACGTATGGGCAACATCATAACTCATTTCGTCAACTACGTCCTGATATTAATCAATATTATCAATATTATCGTCCTGACTTATCAATCTTCAATGAACATCTCACCTCTCCAGTGTCATCATCACCATTCTTGTCATCCATCACCCCATCATTCTTTTATTTCGCTTTCAAAATGTTTTTTTTTCTTAAATCCTACCCTTCATAGACATTTGGCACCACTCTCGGACTGATTTCACGGCTATCCAATTTCGTTTAACGGTTATTTATTCTATCACGCTTATTTTATTATATTATTTTATTATAGGCCCCCTAGTTTTTTTCTAGTTGTAGTGTTTTGGTTATTTTTAGTTGCTCTAATTTCAGTCAGTTTCTTGATTGTTTATGTTTTACATTGTACTTTTATTTTATTTTATTTTATTTTTTATTTTAAACATTTCAGTTCTTTTTAGTTTATGAGCTAGATTATAAACTGGCAGCCTGTTTGCCATTTTTCAAGTGCAAATTTACTGTCGTATCGTATCGCATTATAGTGATTTTTGACAATTTTCAGTTTCACGTGGTAATGTAGCATTTTTGTGTGTAATTAATACAAGTTACAAACTCATAATAAAGTTTATTCGTATTGTTTGCATTACAAACTGGTGCAGTTTTTGTGTGACTTCTTTAAACATGTGATTGGTCGAGCCAGTAATATAGGTCTACTAAATGACATTTTTTAATTCACCAGAAAGTTGCATAATATTCAGGGCCTACAAATACGCTAACGCCACAGTCTTATGAATAACGGCAAGAACGACTCGATCAGACGGCTTTGTTTGCTGTTTAGTCATGCCCAGTTATTTTATGAATTATGATGCATATAGGCGTACTGCGTATGCGCATGAAAATTGATTACAATGGCAGTGACTCATCAGGCACTCATTAAACGATGCGCAGCCCTAAGAACTTCGCCACTGCGTAGAAGAGGGTAGGTGCAAACAGCGCGCAATTATCTTATACGGGGACCGAGTTATACCGCTTTGAAGTCCTCATAGGTCGTAATGCAAATATTTAAAAATATGGGGTAAAATAGGGGAAGAAGTTATCAGATTTTTATTCCAAACTCGACTTCACTTTTCGGGCCCCGAATCACTGTGCAAAATTTCATCAATATCGAATCAAAATTGCGGCCGTAGGAGTGTTTCCAGACAGACTGACAGACTGGCAGAATGACATAAGTGATATTATAATCTGTCCCGTGCTATGCTATAGCAATGGGACAGATAATAATAGGCAATGTTGTAGGCCTATTCTATTTCCATATTTTTACACCTCCATCCAGATGACTTAAGAACGCGTATAAATTAAGTAGGCTGCGTATGTACTAGATGTCGCTGCACTGCTGGTATGGGTAAGCGAACATGTAGTGCTAGCTTATACCACTCTAGACAGTGCGATATCGTACTTAAACCAAGCTTAGATTGTCGTTTGCTTTATGATGCATGACTGCAGCTCAAAATTGACAGAAAAACACAAGTGCAAGTTAAGTTTGGTTTAAGAATAGAGTGCGGTGTGTACGTGTGGCATGCACTGCGTCACTGATGTACCGTCGAAAGAACTTCGGCCATGCTCTGACAGAGAGAGAAACTCTCATTCAGTAGCGACGACTGCGTCACATAATGATTGTGCAGGCCTACTATGCAGGCGTGCATGCATCTCGTCCTCTTTTGGGTGAGGCTTACGGCGTTCGTCGCCTCTCTCTTCTCTCTACAGGCTCTCGTGCAGTTATGGGTCGCCAAGGCTATTTGGGCCATATTGCACCCGCCCTGCATTGCATACGGGCTGTTTATGTGTCGTGCGACGGCGACAAAACGGGGAGTTGTGGTGGGGAGCGCGCATGCGCTGTGCTGTGCGTCGATACACATCCGGGTAGGTCGGCCGATGTGCAGGCCTGCAGTCAGGTGACTAGTGAGTGAGTGAGTGAGTGAGCATTGCTGCTTGCCACTCCACGTCATCGGTGTTCGATCTATTCTGGACGCACTGCAGTGTCCGGCGCTGACCTGTCGTCGATAATTGAACTACTCGTTACTTGTCGTCGACGCTCGGACTCAGGCAGGCGACAGGTGTTCGAGTCTAAACGGACATCTGCTGTCGTAGGCCTATATAGTACGTTTATTACGTGATGAACGTCTTCGTCGACACATCTGCGCCGCAGTATTAGGCCTAGGCCTAGTTCGTCGTAACTTTGAGTTCGTCGCACCGGTAGCGGTCTCAAGGCGCGTACAGAGCGACGTAACTGAAGTGAATTGAACTGAACTGTACTTACAGTCTTACGTGGTTTAGTTTTGACCAACTGACCAATCGGCAAGCAGGACAAGCGTAGGCAACCGACGCCTTAAGACGGTCGGTGCCTACTGTAATGCATTAGAGCTTGCCCTTTGATCAGTTCGTCAAAAACTAAACCGTGTCAGTTCTGTTCAGTTCATTTACATCGCTGTGTACGCGCGCTTTTAGTCGGAAGCGGTCGAACATACATCCATACGGTTTGTTTGCTGGTCGCTAAAAAGAAGCATTGTAGCCTGCAGACAGTATGAGCGTGGTTCTGTGTGAGAGCCAGTATGTGACAGCGGGGACTGCGTCGACGCGAGACTTTGAGGCGGAGATCTGGCGCATGGCGCACGGCTGCAGTGACGACGCTACTGCATCGTCCTGGTGGTCGTCGGACGATGACGAGGTCGTAGATGACAACAATCGTCTGATGTCCTCAGACACCAGGTGGCCGCCGGCGACTGACTCTGACGACGATTCAGGTAACTGGACTTCCAGCGACTGGCTGCGAGCATGCTCCAACAGTGCATCGCGTCGTGACTGGAGGAGATGGGCAGCTGCCCCCACATCTGTAAATTTCGGACTGTGGAAAAAATCTTTTTTATCGGAAAATTTTCGTCCAAAAATGCAAAATTATGGACTGAAACCCTTTTCAATTCGGGAATATTTAGCGGCAAGATTGAAATTTTGAGCACACATAAGTTTTTCTGTCGGAAATTTGCAGCTGTTTGTCGGAATTACGTCGGAATTGTAATCTCTGTTGGAAAATTATTTATTTATAACTTTCTGCCCCGCATAGGCCTACGGTACCTTCTTAATTCAAGACGCCGCTGAGCAAGTTGACCAAATTAAATTACTTTTCTGGGGAAAAAAGATGTACACTATAGTAATAATCTGATAGTGTATTTTTGTCACGTCTGGTGCTCGATTGTTTTGCTGTTGTTAGAAATGAATATATGAAATATTTTCTATATCGCAAAATTGCAATCCGTTAAAGATTAAGAAATCTCCGTAAATGACTTCATGCCGCCTGGGTGACTAGATTTGTTTGATTCGACTACTGTCAAAAGTTTGCTGTGTACATTCTGTTTTAGCATTTTGCATTGCATTTTAAATGATTTTAACATTTTGTGCGGATTTTGTATGTTTGTCGCGCTGCCTTTGGCGTAGGCTAGTAAACGATTGGTTGATTAAAATTCATTAGAATACAAACGGTTTCGGCAACCGCTGCTGTCTTCTTCGGAATTTTTTTCATCGTTCCGAAAAATGCAGCAGCGGTTGCCGAAACGTCAACAAAGATATTAGATGGATTTTACGAAAAACTTTTATACCGCTTCAAGCTATCGGGCCTATAAGTTTATTCAGACGTTGACTGGTTGACTGGTTGCAGCTCGCTCAACGAGTCCGTTGTCTGACGGCAAGGATCCGGTGCTGTGGGAGAGCGTGGGAGGACGTCCAGCCGATCCGGCAGAACTCGGCGTGGAACTGGACATGGTTGACTCAGACGAGGACCGTGCTGGCAGCAGTGGTGACGAACTGGTGGTCCTCGGAGTAGGACTCAACCTTCTCGCTCGCTTTCTGTCTCCGTCATCAGACGGCAGTCACGTGACGACATCGGTGAACCCGCTGATTGGTCGTCGCGGTCACGTGACCGCGGTGAGTCCGCTGATTGGTCGTGGATGTCGTCGTGGCGTCGTCAGCGGCGACTGGCTGCCGCGACACCGATGCGGCTGCGTCTGTACGACCGCCAGACCCATCCGTCTGCCTTCCATGATGTCGGCTGCTGTCTCCACTGCTGCCGCATATCAAGGACAGCCGGCGGCGGAACGAGTTGACCGTCTGTCGTCGCTGCGTTCTGTGCGCGACTATTGTGCGACGTCGTCCAGCGGCAGTGTGGCGCGACAATCATCCGCCATGATGCATCAGATGATGTCGCGAAACCAGCGATCTTCCCCCGGCGAGGCAGCGGCAGCGGCAAGCAAGCAAGATCCAGACAAGACCGACGCCAGCAACATCGACGACGGACCGCAGGGCCACGTGACCGCGAGCCCGCCAAAAGTTACGACAGAAGACGACGATCGAAAGTCGTCTGAGTCCGAGTCGGACGGTTATTCACCCGAGGTGTTTAGCTCTGATTGTCAACAGGCGAGCGTCAGCAGTGACGTCGTGTTGTCGTCGGAGACCAGTCGTCGAAATGATGACTCGGTCTGTGCCGGTGATGACACGCGTTCCACGCGTACCTTGTCAGCGTCGCCGCAGTCTTTGACGTCGCAGTCCGATGATGTCGGCCTGGCACGCCAGAATTGCGCCGCCGTCGGATGTGGGAACATTTCGACGACGTCTGTACCAACCGTGGACGCAGCGGACGGACGGCTGACGTTCACGCAGATGCAACGGACGTCAACGCTCGTGCCTGCGGTGCACGCGTTGACGCACCACGACCTAACGTCGTCACGCAAGCGTAAACGATCGCGACGTCGTTCGTCGTCCAGTCTTTCGTCGTCGTCGTCGTCGACGGAAGCGGCGGAAGGCGGGCAGCTCGGTGACAGGATCCACGTCTGTTGGTTTTCGGGCTGTCGCAAGTCGTATAGTAAGAGTTCCCACCTCAAGGCTCACGTGCGGCGTCACACGGGCGAGAAGCCGTTCGCGTGCTCGTGGCCCGGATGTACGTGGACGTTCTCGCGGTCTGATGAGCTGGCGCGTCATTGGCGCTCGCACTCCGGCGTCCGGCCGTACGCCTGTCGTGTCTGTGACAAACGATTCTCACGCTCCGATCATCTGGCTAAACATCTCAAGACACATCATCGCAGCGACGAACAACCGTAGACCGACCGACAGACTCCTGCACTCTCTTGATGCCGTTAACCCTGCAGCTTTAGCACCTTACCTTAGGGCAGTGGCGAAGACAGGGGTAGCCTAGAGGAGGCTGGTTCCCAATTATGACAGTGCAGGATGTTTTTGTGAAAAATAGATATTAGGGACTCAGAAAAATAATTAAAATTGTTGCCACCACGGAAATTATCTCATATTTTAAGGTTACAATGCCCTAAATTTGATTTCGTCTGGGGCTCCGCCCAAACCCCGCTGGTGGAGCTCACGGCGCTCCCCAACCACCTGGCTGAAATTTAGGGGTCCTATTTCTAAGAGGAGAGAGGGGAGGGGAAGGGAGAGGAAAGGGGAAAACAGAGAAAGAGGAGGCGAGGCCCACCAATTTACATTTCTGGCTACGCCACTGCCTTAGTGCCTTAGATCAACCCAGAGAACTACCAAACAAATTCTATGGTTCAACCAGAATCCTGATGTATGCATTGGGCCACACGTTGACACCATTCTATTCTGTCTGCCGCCGTTTTTTCGGCTTCTTTCCAGCTAGTGTCCATGTCCTTCATATCTCGTCTGGTAATGCTCATCCAGTTTTCTTTGGCCGTCCCGACTTTTTCTTGTACCCCTTTAATTCCCACTGTATTGCTTGATGGGATATTCTGGAGTTCTCCATTCTCAGTACATGTCCCAGCCACCTCAGTCTCGCTTCTTTGACAATATGCTTTAATTTCCGCAACACAGTCTTCTTTCTGATGTCCTCATTCCTGACTATAGTTAAAGCATTTTTCGTTAATTAATGGACAGCGACTTCGTGTCTGATTTCAGTCGGTTTGTGACTTAGGTTATTTGTACCACTAACTGTAATGTGATGACTTTGGCCTTTTTATGTACAGCGCGTTGAATGTGCTTGTTTTTCCTCGGTGCACACGTCATTACCGATTGTTAAGGTAGGCGATTGTGCGCATTAAATGACTTAAGTAGGCCTAACGATGAAATTAATTAAACTTTTTTGTCAATGTTATATATACTGATATAATCTGTGTACATATTTTTAGCTAGTGGTTACTGCAGAAGAATCATTTAACGAACTTTATGTTATTATGGTGCCCATGCACTTTGCACTTGAAAGTGTAATTGTCGATAAAATGTTTCTGATTTTTTGTTTATTTCGCTAGAAGGCAGTACTGTAATAATTACATTTGTCTTTTTATTTGTGACATCTAAATAGGCCTACTAACAGTTTGGTTCGTTACAATAGGCTTCAATAATATACTGATGCCGACATGTTTATGCAAGTTTGTACGCCAATTTTTGAAAGCTAATTTGTAAAAAAATACTGTTTTGTTGACTTTATTTGTTAAATGCATTGTGTATTTGCACGGCGATTGCAGCATTATCTTCGTACTGATCCAACGCTGCATCTTAAGTTTCACCTCAAGTTTTATTTCGTTGTTCGCCGCCGAAGCACATCTGTACATGCGCATGTCTGCGCAGCCTTGGGATATTATTGTGTCAAGCAACCAAGCCAAGCAACATATTGTTCGTAACGATTTATTGACGCAGGTGCGTACGAGTGGGTGTAGCTATCGTCTACGCAGATTTCTCAATGACTTCGTGCCGCCTATATTATGATGGGAAGGATTCGCTCGACGTGGCTACTGAATGCATCCCATACCATCTGTGATACTAAATGAGCAGTAATTGCACATGAAGGGGTAAACAATTTAGTGCAAAAGAAGAAACTAATTAAGATGCCGGATCATACGTCATAATTCATACGTGTAGCACATTCATATTTCCTGACTGCTCTGGTGCTTTCACAATGCTTGTACACTGTAGGCATAGTTGCAGACTGTAGCATTATGCACTGGGGCAACAGTTCACTACTCCGAAGGGGCATTAATCCGAACAGTCCCATGGTGTGGGTTAGGGATAGGGTTAGGGATCCAAAAGACTGTTCACAGGCCAGATGTCACTTCCCGTGCAGTAGGCCTATCTCTGAAAAAAATCTCCGGAGAAAATAGTAAACTTCTTTAACACGATAATAGGCCTAACAGCAAACCAGTTAGGCCTAGGCCTATAGCCTATGCAATACTGCAGCAAAATGAAATCAGCCTAAACTTCGCCCTGAAGTACGTAAATGTGTTTTTATTTGAATTGTGAAGTGACGTCGTGAACTTGTTATACGGGCATATAGCCTACTGTCGGTATAACGTTGTCCCGTCTTTCTTTGTTTACAGTCTATGAGGCCTTAATAGGAGGCAGAGTTTGCACTTATATCCCGACTAGGGTATAGGCCTATGTTACAAGTTGCTCGTTTGTGCATCAAGTGATAAATGAGCGACGCGTATGGAAGGGATGGAAGGGCGAATACAAGTGCATACGAGTCATATAATTATGAGCATGACTCACGTGAAGACAAAGACGATTTGTGTGGCAAATGTGCTACATTTATTTAGGGCCTACATCGGTCTGGTGGGCTATGTATTGTGTTGGTATAGACGCCAGGCACTTTACATTAAGACGACCTATCAGACCGTATAGGCCTAGCCTTGCGTCGCCATGATTTGCCAACGTTGACGTAAGTAGTAAGTAGGCTTACTCGCTTGTTGATTATGTGCTCAGAAAGTGGACCAATGTTGCGTTTTCAACCAAGTCGAACAACTCTGGCCAAATCTAAATAATGTCAGCATAAAGGGAGCGAGTTAATATTCACAAAATAGCAGTCTTGATATTATGCAAAATGATTAAAACAGATGAATAGTTGTTTTTCCGCGATGCGCTGCAGCGCGCTATAGTTTTTGCCCGGCGGTTACTTCATTGCGTGTTATCCAGCAAACCATCCCTATAGAGCATCGCAAATGCATGAGAATGGGATGGTTTCCTGGTTGCCACAGATGCACAGTTCGTCCTTGAGCCATGTCCGCAGTCACCACTCCTCATTTTTTCGTGCGACAGCATGTAATGATTCGCGCGTCTTAGCCATCGTCGAGATGTCTGTCCGTCCGTCCGTCCGTCCGTCACACTGTGTCAAAACACCTAAAATCACTTTATCTTTACTATGGGTTGCTCCAAGGACTCTAGTTTTCAGTGACAAAATTTTGTGCCCCTGGGTGATGGGGTTTTCCTCGAACGAGGGTGTCAAAGTGCGGTACCCCTTTCCCCTAAAAAGACGATTTTTTGCATTATTGGCTCTTACAGTGTGAAAATGGTTGCAGATAGGTACAGACTTGCTGCCTATCATAACAAGCACTGGTGACGTGCTTTTTAGATTTGTCAACATTGATGACCTTGAACGACCTTAAACCCCAAAAAGGGATTTTGGTGAATTTTTTTGCAATTTTTGGCTACAGCGCACATTTCAACCGTGAATTGTGACGAAATGGCTGGAAATAGACCAAAACAACCTGCGTGTGAAATATTCAGCATTGAACGTAGATTTTAGCTGTCCAAGTCCCAACCCTTTAGATTCAAGAAGGCCTGTGCAGTCGGGCGTCAAAGACGGCTACCTCCTCTCCTTTAAAAAGTGGTTATTTTACCGCTTTAGCGTGAAAACAGTCGCAGATAGACGCAGATATACTGCTTATCAGAACAAGCACTGGTGACGAGCTTCTGAACGGTGTCAACAACGATGACTTTGAATGACTTTGAACTTAGTGTTTTTATTGCAATTTTCTGCTGTGGTGCACATTTCATAAGTGAATTGCGCCGACATGGCTGGAGATAGACCTGTACAACCTGCAAACAGCAACTTCTAAGGCTGTCGCGCGTCTCACGAACTTTGCTCAAATTACTTGTTTTAAAATCCGAACTTTCGCTCTGTCCTCTTATGGTAATAAATCCTACGGAAAAATGATATAGCCTAACAAGAAGTGAGGTCTCTTGGCTCTCTAACGTGCGATATATTTCAACTATAGTTAATAGTTTGCTGATATTACGATTTACTGCATGCAAGCGAAAAACGAACGAGATATTTCCTGTTTGCCCTAGGCTGCAATATCATTATGAACTTCACCAGCTATAGCCTACGATTGCAAATAAACTGCATCTCATTAGCTGGAGAGTTCACGCAATTATTCCGGGCACGTTACAGGCTACAGCATGGGCCTAATAATTACCTCCGCCAAGAAAGTTATGTTTTTGCTGGAGTTTGTTTGTTTGTTTGTCTGTCTGTCTGTGTGTTAGCAAGATAACTCAAAAAGTTATGAAAGGATCTTTCTGAAATTTTGTAAGAAAGTCGGCAATGGCCAAAACTACAAGTGATTTAATTTTGGGGGTGATCCGGAAATTTAAGCTAGTGCTCACGAGACGCGCGGTTCTTGCAGATAAGGGAAACCGCTGCCAATATGCCATATATGGTAATGCCCAACGACATGGCGTTGGCGGAGGTCTGCGGTCTCTGACTGCTTTTCTAGTATTTGGACTGTTCACGTCAGCAGCTAGAATAGGGGCCTATAGAATTTGGGCAGGTTGACATGTACGAACAATATGTTAAACTGCTGTAGGCCTATAGATGCTGTGTTTGCTACGGTGGGCCGACCGTACCTTCTTATCCGAAGGCCAGCCTCTGACTTCCGGTGACGGAAAGAAAGCGATTTCCCACAGTGTACAGTACCATACACGCTGTAGTAACGCTGCTATATCGAACGCTACAATTAACGCTAGGGTACGATACGGTAATTCGGCGCAAGTGGGTAATGGCTGCAGGCAGAAACTCTGCATTCAAAATTGCCGCCAAACCGCTACAGATAGAAACATCGTTAGGCTCATATTGATAGCCTATATACACTGTGTCTCAAAAAAACCCGGACCCCTATTACGTTTTGAAATAACTCCAACAAACTGTGCCTAATAATAATAATGATTAGCTGAGAAAACCGTCAAAACGTACTCAATATCGTAGTGTGTTACGGGCTTACGATATTTCATAAAACGGGGTACCAGCTTAGGTTATTTTCATGG
>Ga0209367_1001311_pt1 | contig 30074 bp, 21 predicted proteins | sample WorMetLIZISLAND2_FD_187412 | JGI IMG/M metagenome (GOLD analysis project Ga0209367, IMG submission 187412) | Marine gutless worms symbiont microbial communities from Max Planck institute for Marine Microbiology, Germany - Olavius geniculatus... ...
AGCTAGTACAAGCCGCATTTTGCGGCTCGAGTCGGCTAGCCAGCCGCAAAATTTACGAGCCGAGCCGCAAAAGTTTGAGCGAGCGACTGCCAGGTCTACGACACAGCGGCAAAACTGCATCTAGAGCTTGTTTTTGGTTCGTACTGCTTATATACAATTTTATAAAAACAAATTACGAAGTAAAATAAAATTATTTTTAGTCATACTTCCTGCTGTTGTTGGTTTAAACGTTAATTTACTGTTGCAATATTTTTGTAAAAATTGCAGCTGTCACATAAATTTAATGTGATTAACCGTTGTTTTGGAAAAAAAACTGCACCGTACACAACTTAACGATTAGTTAGGCCTACAGCTTATCGTGTCGAGTGGTATAGGCCTAAATGGCTTGAAAATCTTTCCATGTTGCTGGCAGCGGAGACGTCAGTTGACATACATTTTGTCAGGTTAGTTATATTATTGGCGATACAACAGTATCGTGAGGTGGACGTTGGTATAATTGGGCCTCTTTTTAGTTGTAAGTCTACGTTTACTGTAATAGCGACTGAATGGAATTCGCTGATACAGTGACAGGTCGTAGATCGTAATGAATGATTTATTATTGATGCCGACAGGAACAGTGTTCTACAGCTACATACCAATAAATTACATATAGCCAGATATGACGTAGCATTTGCACAATTGATTAAGACTTTCGTAGACTCCGAGATAAAAAGCATAATATGTAGGCCCATGAAGCAAAACAGCTATGTCATAGCTGCAATAAACATTAGGAAAAACGAAAAAACGTAAAAAGCGGTGCTTTTGTAAAAAAATTTTTTCAGTTTTTAAAACTTGAATAAAAAAGAAACTTTATTACTCGACATGCTTGCTAAATGCAAAGTTTATTTACTAGGTTTTTGATATCTTGACATCAAGATGTTGTATCTTGTTCAGGGTCCGATTAACGCGCAGGCCAACATGACCGTGGCCTAGGTCCCTGCGCTTTTAGGAGCCCCGCGATATAATGCACTAAATGCGACCAGTTAATTCTCCGAAATGTCATATTTTAAGGCTAAAATGCACCAAATTCGATTTCGGTCCGCCGCAGTCCAACTGCCCACTGGGAAAGCCCAGAGAGCTCACCCAGCTAGAACACATGCCTGAATTTAGGAGGTTACACGCAGTGAAATATACAACCTTTTTTTACACTATGGTTGTTTGTTAAAATGTTTATATAATTTTCTATAAATGGTTTATTGTAATTTGTACTGTATGCGCAAGGGAGTCCCACAAAATATTTGGACTTATGCCCCCCCCCAAGCCTTAATCTGGCCCTGATCTTGTTGACGGTTACAATAAATTCACCGAAATACGAAGTCGCAAGTAGTGGACTTTTACACTGCGAGCCAAGCCACCACATGCACATAGCGTGCGTCTGTCTTTGTCACATTTTTGTCACAATTCTGAGCAAATCCGGATGCGCGTTGCAGGCGTCACGTGGTGTGACGTGACGTCATCGACCACCCACGATTGTGACACGTTTTCCATTCTAGTAGCTCTGACGTCAGAAAATAAATAAGTAGCCGTCGTCGTTGTCGCAACTATACGTGACAAGATATAATATAACAGCGGACTAGCTAGACGCTCAGGATAGTGACTGCTGTGTCAGTTGTCGCGAGATAGCGCCGTCTGCACGGTCGACACGACGACTCGATGCACGCAACGACACTTCGGCAGCTTTTTATTTCTCGTCGATATATGTGCGCTCCATGAATTTATTTATTTCCTTACTGCACGCGTACACGTTGTAGTGTAGGCTCTACTAAGGTTTATAACACGTATAGGCCTATCAAAACAAAAACCGGCAACGGAATACCGGTAAAACGTTACCACCAACTTTTCGTATGGCAGTTACTCATAGCACTATGACTGTGCTATGAGTACTGTGACATTGTCTTCTCTCGGTTAAATCACACCCAGCTCCCACCGTTACCGATCTCGCAAATTTCGACTGCAGTCGTGCATCATAAAGCAAACGACGGTGTAGTCTGTGCGATCTCAGCATGGTTTATATACGATACCGCACTGTCTGGAGGATTACTATAAGCTCGTACTGCGAACCCGCTTACCCACTCGAGCAGTTGTAGCGGCTCGAGAACGCATGAAACACGTGCTAGAAATCAGTTTCAGTTACAATTCAGTCGGGTTTCAATCGCGTCTCCGCTCGCACTCGCAAACGCGCTGTAGTTTTGCAGCATCATTTGACTTCCGGTTGACGTTGCAGTAGAACCGGAAATGACGTCATTGAACGCGGTTCGTAAGCTGGGCGCCGATGAGACGGAATTATCCTGTCTACTGCTACCTCAGTCGCCGTACTTCACAAGGTAACCACGACCCACCTGGGCGGGTAGGGGCGCGTCGAAGGTGGGGAAAGGGAAAGAGGGAAAGGAAATGGGAAAGGATGCGAGCGTTTGAGTTTAAGAGAAGACAAATTTCTTTATATTTGTCAGGAGGTACATGGTAATTAGCAGTTACAAATGCCGATTATTTTGTCTACATTAGAGATTCGCTTTTTACTCTACCGTGAAAAGTGCAATGCGGATTCGCTGCTTTTAGGAGCTCTCAGATCGTTATCGGCATTTTCACTTTTATCTTGTTTACTCGCTACTTTCTGTTTTTTAATTTACCGTCTTTCAGTTTTTACGCGAGTGCATGGTTTATCATTCGTATACTGCATAAAAATTGTTATTAGGTCTAGACTTTGCTCTGTATTAACTGTTCTGCTTTGCAGATTGTCGTAGTTTTTATTAAATGAATATTTGATTTGATTTGACTATATTTTGCATCACGTTATATCATTTAATCCGAGTTATAATCGTCTTCGTACAATATTGTTGATTTTATCCCCGGTGAGTTTTTGCCATTTTTGTTTTTATTTTAGCAAAACGTTTTCTTAGGTTCAGCGATGTTTGAAACAGTCGTATTTGAAAGTTATGTTTTTGTCCCGATTATTAGTGACGGTGTTTTCATAAGTATAGCTCAGAAAAAGCACCATGTTTCTCTTCTCAAATCATCACATGCGTGCGTATTGCTGGGTTGACAGAACAGCTGACGGCGCATGCGTACTGGAACTCGACGAACTGCCCCAACGGAAGTCCACGTCCGACACCAGCAACGAACTGGGTCAAGGTCGCTCGACAGACGCAAAACTGGGTCAAGGTCACGACTGTTCCGCGGGCAAGTGTCAGCGGGTTGTCATCAATGTCAGCGGACAGCGACACGAAACGCAGCTGAGAACCCTCGAACGATTTCCAGACACGTTGCTAGGCAACGCGGTCTCGTTGCTAGGCAACGCGGCCAAACGACGCCGGTACTGGGATCGTCGTCGGAGTGAGATCTACCTTGACCGCCATCGACCGACGTTTCAGGCGGTTTTGTACTATTATCAGAGCGGCGGCCGGCTGCGTCGACCGCTGGAGGTTCCAGACGACGTCTTCCTGGAAGAACTGCGCTTTTACGAGATCAGCGAGGACGCTATCGTCGAGTACAAACTTAAGGAAGGCTTTCTCATAGACAAGGTAAGTAAGTAGGCTTACTGGTGTACATGTACGCCGGGAGTACTGTGTGTCACTACTAGTGGTATCGTGGCAGGGGTGGGGCAGGGGGGCATTTGTCTACCTTAAAATTTGGGCTGTCGGAAAATTGTAGGAAAAATTTTTTGTCAGAAAATTTTTGTCCGTAAATGCGAAATTTGGGGCTAAGAAGCTGGAAAGGTAATTGCGGGATTGTTGAAGAGTAATGGCAGCGTACCACCGGGTACGATACGAACAAGAGCTAGAGGCTTTCCAGTTGTGGTATCTGTGAAGAATCCTTGGCATACGCTGGCATGATTTTTTTTATGACAAATGCTTCAGTAATAGATCAGACCCAACAACAAACCATCTGCAGCAGAATTTGCGAAAAACGTATCACGATGTTTAAACACGTCCGTCGTCTGCAAGAATAGGTTCGTGCGCATGAAGCACTTCGTCTGACCGTCAACACTCGTGCAGGTGACCGACCCGATCTCCAGACCTTATTACGTCCGTACCGAGTATATGGAACTCTTTACCATTACTTTTCCTTTCGGCTACCACTTTTTCAGTGACATTACATGAAGTTAGAAGTCCGATTATTGATTATCGATAAATACGAAATAGATCTTACAGTAGCATTGCACTGTCCGTGCACCGTAACATCAAGAAGTGTTTCGAGACGCAATGACGAGGTAAATGGACATATAACGCACGCAGGATGACAATTTCTCCCGCGTTTGAAGATGCCAGACAAATCCCAGGCACCTGCACCACGATCTCGCACTGTGTTGTCATTGTGCCGCGCGTCGTCTGTATTTTCTCCGCCGACGACGACGACGACGACGTAAAATGCAATAATATTGATCAATAACGAACACGCATGTTATCTGTCCGTGCGTGACTGAAGGCGTACCGTACGCTCGCCGCTATGTCGGTGTCGCCACGTCGCGTGCGCCAGCTTTGCCACTGTTCAGTTTCTGTCGCATTATCGCCTGCCAATAACTAACTCGATTAAAAGCTGACAAACGACCATACATTGGCCGCATATTTCAGTGACCCACGGGCGCTCAGACCCTCGTGTACAACTGGATATGAATGAAGATCTTGAATAATTCTCAATTCATTGCATTTATTTTACCAGAGTATAGGATTAACCTCAGTCCTTAAAAGACACGTTGCTTAAAACACCGGAGTTCTGATGAGGGTGCTAAATTTGCAAGAAATTGAATTTGCAAGAAAATGGGACAAAGTTGCAAGGTAATGAAAATTAGAGGAAAACCTCACAATTCGCATTCGTGTGAATTTGCAAGAAATGGAATATGGCTATGCAGGAAATCAAGAATTAAAAGTTTCAATAAACAGAATTTGCAAGAAATGTTCTTTTTATGTGAATGAATTATAATTTTTTTACCATGATTAGATTAACTAACACTGAACGCTGTTTGATTCACATCGTGCGAGCGGAGAAACACTGGGGTTTCGAAAAAGACTATAATAAAGCTTAGAAATAAATGAACACATTTAAACTGCGAAGAATTAATGGCAAATGTAAAAGTTGCCAAACAATATAAATGTGATAAATATTTGGTGTTTTGCGGTTTATATTATCGACATCCCTGTCATTCAGTTAGCCTTTTCTGCCACCTAGCGTCCATCATCCTATGCGCCCTGATTCTTTCTGAGACTTTGGCGCTTTATAAATCATTTACTTACTTACTTACTTACTTACATTATATTGACGTAACTGAAAGGGGTGTTACTTTTTTGGCTCACCCGCTATAGTGCCGCTGATTGGGTGTCGCCAGCGAAGAACGTTCCATCACGTCGAACTGATATGAGTTTGATTCAGAGAAGTCGGATTGTGAGGAGTCTTGCAAGAACAAAGCACCGGCTGCATTGAGGCGTCCGATAGGCCGCCTTACGCGTCTCGTCCGTCTGTCTGTTTGTCCGTCTGTCCGTTTTTCCGCCTGTCTCCGAAAGGCCTTAACTCGAAAGCATGAAAACACAGAAAAATCGCATTAGTACAAACGTTTCTCCCGGTAGAATTAACGACTGTGCCAATCTTTAGTTAAAATTGGCAAAGGGTAAGTAAAGCAAAGGTAAGCTTTAGTAGCGCGCCATATGACAAAGAGGTTCGAATCGTAGACGCGAAAGCGAAAATATTGCTAACTTTAGCTGTCAGCGTCACCAGATGTCAAAAAAACTTACAGAAAAAAGCGCATGCCCACTATTCCTGCCCTGATAAATGTTCACAGCATTTTGTTCGTACGTTTTTTTTTTGTTTTTGGGTTATGAGTTTCGTACTGGACGAACGACAGACAGTCAGACAGACAAACGGGCAAAGTGGCAGACGTATAATGCGACCTACAGGTCGATGGTATAATAATAATAAGTTTAAAAATTTTTTAAAATTAATAATAATAAATAATTGTCTACAGACAGTGTCTACATATTTTGTACGTCAAACAGTGATATTGTAAACGAATGTCGAATGTGTTTTAACTTCAGATTACCCAGCGAAATTGTACCGACACGAACTGTTAAATTAATGTCGAAATTATCGAACGTTGCTCGAGCTTAATATGGTTATGCTTACTAAGTACTGACAGTTTCATTGTTATTATATAATTAAGTTTAGTTAAGGTTTTTTTAAAACTGTGCTACTATTGTATTATGGTGAATAAAGTTGTATATATTTAAGAAAAGCGTTACTTCCGATTTAACAGAATGCATAAGCAACTTGGTGCACAAAAAAACACATATTGATTTTGCCAATTGCAGTCAGTAGACAATACTGTACAATGTCTAGTAAAAAAACTAGTCTATATACCCAGACGATATTGATTCGGTTCGTTTTAGCGTTATTGCTAGCTTTATCGACAGTTTTCATCTTCAGTTAACAACGTGGTTACCCCGGGCACTATTGATTCGAAGTATGCTACGTAATCGTTCGTTGCTGCAATCGAGTCGTATACTACGGACAATTTTCCGTATGAGAACGCGAGGCTACTGATCCTTGTTAGCTGATAGACAAGATAGCAGTAATGAAGTCTCAATCTTGAACTGTACTCGAGCCAGAAGATACATGTAGTTCATGCGCAATATCTATAACCTGAAGTCAAAATTATTGCTGTTTTTTGATAACGAGGATGCAGATTATTGTTCGAAGTGATTTTCGGTAGATTAGGCAGGTGCTTGTTCATTTTTGTTTTTTTTTCTTTTTTGTGTCCTTATGTGTTTCAAGGCATTTAAAGCACACAGTAAATGTATCGATCGCCCAGACGATATATGCTCCCGCAGTCATGCAGTCCATCGTCGGTAACCTACGTTTTTATCGCTTAACAGACATAGATTATTTTTCTGCTTTTTGCATATAGGCGAAACAGAAAAAAAGTTCTGCGGTCGTCCGCAATTGCGGTCGATTGGACAACCTAACAGCCTTCTGTATAGCTGCAGTGTCACATGAACACAGTAGGCACATCACTCACAGTTAAAGATGGACAGTGAAAACGTTTGATAATGTCAGAATGGGTTTGGAATTTTTAAAAGCTGTTTTTCATACGTTCACTTGGTTCAAGAACACTGAATATTTACTGCAAGTATGTTTTACCGGTTTAACCCTTTAAAAATTGAATGTGACAACGTAAACATGTTAGCTTAGTGAAACTTTTAGTAAACTATAAATGAACATTTTACTAGAAAAATTTAGGCTTAGTCTAAAAAAATTTTTTTATAAATTTTTCGTTTCAGCCTTTGCTGTGGGACTGTCTGTTATTCCACACTGAGCGATACAAGCATCTTTTGACGGTGCCGTCGTGACAGGGAGGCAGACTAACACTGCCCTACCTAATATTTAGCCTGTCGGAATATTTTTTTCAAAGATACAATATTTTGTTACATTTGGGACTAAAAGTTTCCCTATTTAAGAAAATTTAGAGGCAAAATTAAAATTGGTAACCGCCACATGTTCTCTATCGGAAATGTGCAGCTGTCGGTCGAAGAATTGTAACTTTTGTGCCAATTTTTTACCACAATGTTTATCGTATAGTTAATAATATCTAATCCTAAAGCGGCAAATAGTTGTATGTATACGCTACAGGAGCAGACGGTGCCTTGTGCGTCGTGGCAACGAGCTTTGTGGCTGTTATGCGAGGAGCCGACGAGTTCCAGGGCGGCACGTGTGTTCGCCGTCATCTCCGTGTTCTGCATCCTCGTCTCGATCACTAACTTCTGCGTGGAGACGCTACCCAGCTTCAAGCGTCAAGTCTGCATCAACGTCACTGCTGACGCAGGCCGCTCGTACTACATTCGACCTAACTACGCCGTATGTATGCCATATACAAGACTACGGCTAACTTTTGGAAAATTTGGACCATCTTGTATGTATGTGTGGTATACAGGATAATCCAAAGGTTAAGTCATAATCTGAGAAAGCTAGATAGTTATTAGTATTTTTAGTTAAACGTACAAAAAACGACAACATTCGTCTTAGCATCAAGTACCAATCGCCGACACACTTCCTCTATACTGCACGGGTCCAGAAAACACTGCTAATAAGACCTAGAATAATTTAGTCTATTGATTTTAACAAGTAATTTCGGAAAAGCCCACGTGACGCGCGATAGCAGCGGTCCTGCCGTTTGGGCAATCGTGTACATGCACCATGCAATAAAACAATAATGCGTTTTGAAGAAATACCGAAATTTGAAAAAGTGTGTGTTAATTTCGCACAGGATCCGTTCTACATCCTGGAGACAATCTGCGTGGCATGGTTTAGTGTCGAATTCATCGTGCGACTTGTCGCTAGTCCGTCCAAACGTCAGTTCGGTCTCGACATCATGAACATCTTCGACGTCCTGGCAATCGTTCCATACTTCGTCGTGCTTATCGTCCAGCAGACCGAGGGCAACTGAGACCGAGGACAACTTGAGACGAAGACAACGTAAGACCGAGGAGTACAATTTGAGACCGAAAGCAACTTGAGACCGAGGGCAACTGTGAAATGGCCAAACGTAGCGGAACTTTCGTCATAATTCGCGTTCTTCGCATCTTTCGCATCTTTAAACTTTCAAAACATTCCCAGGTACATATTCTGCATTGCCATCTGCACTGTGAGGCATAAAAACACACCAATTTTTTAGCCATAATTTAAAGAAGGATTATCTAATTTTAATAATTTATGGTACATTTATTCATGACACAACTGGCCATCAAATGGCCCTTTAGTTTCCCACCTCGCTTAACATCCCACTTCTGCACTACCTGGGAAAAACAGAACAGACAAAATATGCATCAAAATCAACAAAAAAAACTTTATAAAATTTTATTTTTTCCGGATATGTGGCCACCAACAGCCAATCAATTACAAGGTTTGACTGCTGTGCAGCAGCAAGTTTATTAAACAGGCTTAACATTCAGAAATGTTGATGAATTCAAGAAGCAATTGGTGAAGTCTGGATTGGTCTGGAGCAGAACGTTATCGACGCTGCTATCAACGAATGGAGAAAATGTCTTTGATCCGAGCCCATGTTTGTGGGCCAACATTTCAAACATTGTTGTAGGCAGTTAAAAATGGACAGTTAGATAAACTTTCAATTAAAAACGATTTTAAAAATCTGGACAAAATGTGTGTTTTGTGTGCTCTTTTGATTAAGCAATAATACCAGTGGTTAAAAATGCAATATTTTGTTCGTTTTCTTTCCCCAGGTATTGCAGAAACAAACAATGGGCGAGGTGGGAAATTAAACAGTCATTTGATGGCCAGTTATATCAGGAATATTCCTACCAAAGCTTATTAAAATTGGACCACTTTTCTTCAAGTTATGATCAAAAAATTTTAGTGTGTTTTATGTCCCACAGCGTAGTGGGACATAACTGCCCACAGTTTGCTTCGTTTGCTTCATCGTGTAAACAGGGTTTTAGACACTGCTTCTGTTTTTGCGTTTTGGCCGTTGCGTCGCTTGCGCAACTTTCTTGCTTGCGTTCGTGCGTTGTGTTGGATGGTAGCCAGGCTTTAACCTATCCTGCCGTATTTGTTAATCGCAATGTAACGTCTAGGAGTTTTGCTTCGAGGAACAATAAGTTCTTCTCTTACGCATGCTAACTCAACCTCACGGTCTTGGAATTTTTTAAAAATTAGCACAGTAACCGTGGTTAAGGCAAGGTCGAAGATTATAGGTCTATCCTCTGGTCGAATTTCTAACAGTTTTATGTGAATTCAAGTTAAGTGCTCTTTGTCATCCAGCTACGAACAAAGGGAAGCTGATTGCAAAATTCTACGTTTTGCGTTTTGCATTTTCAGTCAACCGCTACTAAACTAAGCTAAACTATGTACAGCGATATAATCTATCTCCGTTTATACTCTATCTCAATTTTCTTAATCGGTTTTTTGGTGTTCATTTGTGTTTCGTCAATCGCTTTTTACGGTGCAGGCCGTAGTTTACAAAACGTACCAAAATCGTTATGGATTTTATTCTCACCAAAATATTCAGCAAGAAAAGGATGCACTGTTATCGAGTCACCGTGTATAGCCGGTCGCTGTTGTGCAGGGTCTGCGTATTCTGGGACTGACAATCAAGACCAGCCTCCACGAGCTCGGCATGTTCTTCTTCTTCCTACTCGTTGCCATGGTGATCTTCAGCTCAGCCGCGTACTACGCCGAGGTCGGCGAGAAGGAGACGCAGTTCACGTCGATACCGGGCGCATTCTGGTGGGCCATCGTAACCATGACGACCGTTGGCTACGGCGACATCGCACCTGTCGGAGTCTGGGGCAAGCTTGTTGGCACGCTGTGTGTGATTGCAGGGGTGCTTACCATTGCTTTGCCTGTGCCTGTCGTCGTGGCTAACTTTAACAACTTTTACCGACACGAGAGCGGCCGTGGCTACATCAGCGCCTGACAAAAAGTATCCCACCCGAATTAAAATATCCCGCATAGGCCGCATTAATTACTTGTTGTTGACTGATGATACTGCTCAGCGTTTTCTATGCAGTATAGTTAGACGTAATTAAGCTTCATAAATGATTGACTATAGGCCTAATAAAGTCACAAGTCAGTTTCTCTTCGTAAGAGTTCTTTATTTTCGACTAAAACTCTTGGTCTGTCAGTGTAGGCAGCTGATCGCGGTCTTCGAGTAAGTAAGTACGTAGCCTAAGTGAGTTAGTAAATTCACACAGTGCATAACGTCATCGAGAAGCCCGAGAAGAACTCTTACGAAGGCACAATTTAACCTTCGATCACAAGTGTGACATTTTTGGGTAAGAGTGGGCAAATCGACGACATGCTTCGATAATTTGCACATGACAATGATTGCAAAAATACTGTACGTTTAATTCAGTTTAAAGGTTCAATATATTACTAAAATTGTGGCCCAAATTTTTGCGGGGTGAGAAGTTCGTGACAGCTGCTTCCCCTACAGTGGTTTTGTTTTGGACGGTTTGTAAAATGCCGTCATATATAGGAAGGGAATTAATTACTCAAAATCTCTCGGTTGCCAGAACAACGTCCTAACGACTGAGACCATGTAGGCCTAGGAGGTTCGGCGATCCGCCACGCAGTCTTCTGCATAAGCCCAAGGTCGACTAAATCGATCTGCTGAAGACTTGTTGAACAGCAAGCCGTATAAAGCGTATATGCAACAAACTGTACGACTTCTTTATCTCTCACGATGCCAGGGGCGTCATTTAAGGAAAGGGGCTGGATGGGTCTACGGACCCCCAAAGATTTAGGCTATGATGTTAATTTTTTTCGCTGTAAATCGTACATCTGAAACAGTGTTACACTGCTACTGCTGCAAGAACAATACGTTACGCAAACTGAGATTCCAGGGCCGCCAGTGAATATTACTGAGACCACCGAATGATTTACTGAAATGACGCCACTGCAAGATGCTGTACGCCTGAATTATATACAGGGTAGATTTTTTATTTTATGTGACATCGTAGCCGTGAGCTTGCTGCGAGACTTTCGATTTTGTTGTGCGTGTAGCCTATCTGTACGTAACTTGTACGACTTTTTGCACAGCGTGTTGTGCAACAGATGCGCAGAAGATCGAAACAAGTGGAGTTTAGGCTATGCTATATATGTATTGACTCGGCGACGGCGTCTCTCACGCTGTCCGACTACATTTGTCTGCGGTGTGTATCGATACAATCTCAGATCGACATGACAGACGCATCGTTGGCTGGGTAGATTCAATCGTCATCTATTTTTGCTACACTCGTCGTCCGTTTGATTCTCCAGAGCAAAAACAAGTTTCACTGGTGCTTCGTCTTCGACGACAAACGTCACAGTTCTGACTATAGCCTAACAAAGAGGCGGACAGACGACGTCTTTCCATTTTTTTACCTATTTTATTAAATGTCATGGGTAAACAATATTAGACAATGGTCTGTCTCGCGGAAGACAGATATGTTGACGATTCCTTCAGTGAAGTCGCATACATGTACATGTACCTACCCGCTCGTTTAGCGGGCACGGCGAACTCCGGTTTTTACTAAAAATCCATGCAAAATGCCAGCTATGGTGTTATGTTTAAAACTTTATAGCCATGCTAAAAGCTCCTGAGTGTAGCTTCGGCGTAGTTCAACACAACCATTTATACGCGCGAAAGCATCTAGCCTACTGCTTTAGCGCGTCTTAGCCATCGCAATTATGTCCGTCCGTCTGTCACACGGGCGGATCAGTCAAAAACGGTGCAAGCTAGGATCACCAAATCTTCACCGTCGGCTGCCTGGAAGACTCTAGTTTCAGGAACCGTAAAGCTTTTTCATAAATTCGAATGGGGTCACCCCGAACGAAGGCGCTAAGTGAGAAAGGAGTAGGAAAAATTCGCGATTTTGGCCAATAAGTCGCTGTATCTCAATAACGGTGCGAGATAGGGCCTAGGTTACAATTAATCACTAATACACTGTGTCTCAAAAAACATACCCGACAATTTTGACTGTAACTTGAAAACAATTATCAGATTTTGATAATTTTTGGTACAAATATTCCTGACACAACTTGCCATCAAATGACCATTCAGTTTCCCATCTCACCCAGTTTGTTTCTGCAGTACCTGGGGAAAGGACAACCAGCGAAATATCACTTTTTTATCCAATGCGATATGATTGCTTAATTAACATAACGCGTAAAAACACATTTTGTTCACATTTCTGACACTGTGGCTGACATTTCATTCAGTTGTCTATTTTTCAACTGCCTACAGTAGTAAAACTGCTTGAAGTGTTGGCCCACTATGCGAACACAGGCAAGGAGACGCTTTCTCCATTCACTTGACAGCAGTATCGATAATGTTCAGCTCCAGACCAATGCAGACTCTGCCAGTCACTTCTTGACTGTACAAACATTCCTAAACTTTATCTGGTAGACACTCTGCTGCAAGACAGTCAAACCTTGTAATAGACCTGCTGTTGGGGCCCAAAGATTAGGACAGATAAAATTTATTGACGTTTTCCCATTCATTTTAACACATATAGACCCACGCTTCATGACGTAATCAGTCGTGTTCTGCCCAGCTGTTTAACATGCAATGTCAGTTCATAGCCTACACAATAACTTCAAACGGTCACAACGTTCACAGTTTAATTCACATTTTACTACACGCACAAACGACAACGTTCGACAGACGAGAATGAGTTGCTATCAACCACTGCCTAGATTCAAACAGCAAGAAAATCACTACGACACAGACTCAATGACAAAATCGAAAAGTTCGGACATTTGACAGTAACAATGCAATGTGCAGTCATTCTACAGCAACTGAACCATAACATGACGAAATGCTGCTGAAAATAACAGACATCACTAACACACATAGTGACCACAGCGATATCGTTAATACCATGATACGAATACAGACGACAATAACCATTGTAAAATTAGCACTGAAAGGGATTTAAGTGACACAGTGCAGTATGTATTGAAAACAAATGCTTCACAGCTCTAGAACATCAATCAACAACCATAACTGAACAACTGGAATACATAGCTATACTACTAGTACCTTCATTCACTGACAACTGTTTTTTTTTCAAATTGGGGAATTGTTGTGCAGCAGTATTAACAGACTGAATGCCATTCTTGACACCCAACCAACGTCAAAGCAAGAAAGCTGTACAGGTGACGCAAATACGTCCCTTAGTAACACATCTGAACTAATATTTACAGACAACACTGACTAACTACATCTTAACTAAACAAAATATCACAACAGAAGAACGTGCTAGTGAATATTTCACATATCAAATCACAATACAAAACTTAATATTTTTTCATGACCTATACTTTTACAACATTATTAATGTTAAACAACTGTGGTCCATAATTGAGCAGGTCAGTTTTATTTCCTTACGATAATTAACCAAAAAGTCAAAACCTATTTGAGTACAGTTTGTACCTTAAATAAGTTCTGTTCCAACTACTAACTGACTAATAAATACTACCTTGTACATTATTAATGATGCAAATAAAAAGCAATGCCATCAATTAACCCATCTCACAGCACTTACTGTAAACATGGCATAAGACTGCTAGGAACACTTGATGATGACAAAAGTGCCCGATTTAAAAGCAAAATAATGCACTAATCTACTGCAAATGTTATATTACTTTCTCCCACATTTTCCACATTTACCCGGTAGTGCACAAACAGACTTAAAGTGTGATGTAACATTCTGTAGCCTACATTTCTTGGAAAAATATGACAGCAAAAAAACTGATCCAAATATTTCATGATTTATCGTTCTTGTGCCTCAAATTCTCATGCAAAAAATAAACCAAATGACTGACTGAGTGATCAACATATCCGCTACATTTTTATCGATCACACTTATATGTCTATAAAGCATGATTCCATACTCCCCTCTTGTAACACACGCACAACATAATCTGTAAGAATTAGAACATATTGTAGAAATGCACAGAAACACTTGTACTGACAAGCAGATATCGAACAATCACAAAACTGTGGAATGGATGCACACTCATGTGATTAGCCTACAAACAATACACGTCATTCAATCAATCAGTGGCGGTGATGGTGATGGTTTTTCCCTTCGGGTCATCATAGCGATCCATCGTGTTGATGCTCAGCAACATGCTGACTCCTAGCAGAACAATCGCCAGCATCACAAGCATTGTGATCACGCCCATCCACGCCGGGACAGTGAAGAAACCGACGCAGTCGTTGTAGTAGCCGAATTGATTGTCTACGATGCCAAACGCCTGGATCTAAAACAGAACGTTAACCACAAAACGTGACAACTGAGCATACCAGAGTGAGTGAGTAAGTGAGTAGGGTTTAACGTCCACCTGACACAGTATAGATCATTTCGGGGATGGCCTTTTCAGGCAATCATCATCATCATCAAGCGCATGCCCCGAGCTGGAGCGTAGCGGTTTCCACGAGGTGCTTCCAGTGTTCTCAATCCTGGGCGCATCTCCAAGCTGAGTTGAGACCATGATTATGAGGCTGGAGATCTGCTCCCAGGGTACATAGCCACGTATGGCGAGGGCGTCCAGGAGGGCGCTTCCACTCTATGGGCAGACCTCGGATTGACGTTTTGAGTGCTCTGGAGATATCAAGTGACGCGTCCATCCTTGCCACGTGACCGAAGAGTCAAAGCCGACTTCTCTGAATCAGCTGAGACAGCTGCGGCGGTGAGCCAGCTCGAAGTCGAACCGTGGCGTTGGCTACATGATCCACGTATGGTATACAATGCACACATATAAACACATAATGAAACACAGTATTTAACATTTACCAAAAAAACCAGACGAGGAACAAACAAAACACAAAATATCAATCTTAAACTAAAATTGTAAGTACCAGTTATTGCAGTTCTAATAATCTTCCCTATTATCCTCCAGAGAGTCATTAACTTCAGAATGCTGAAGCATACCAAAAAAACTGCAAACAGAGTGCAGATGCAGAATGCCAAAGAAATGAGTGATATAATGAGCATTGTCATAACAGAAAATAAGTAAAAAAAACTATACAATCCCTATAAGGCTCTTTGTAAAATAGTGATTTTTTCACCAGTATGGCAGTGAAAAGATGAGTAAACTACAAGCAAGATTTCACAAGGTAAGAGCAGTCAAGTAAAATCTGCTAAATGGGTTAAAACAAAATGCAGAAAGACAAACCACTGTCAACTGTCATGACTTATCATTTACAAAATTTTTCAGATGAATGTTCAAAATGTCATTCCATTCCTTAAGTCACACTTGCAACAAACTTAGGAAATCTAAAAATGTGACTGTAAAAAACTGACAAAAAAATCATGCACAACTAAGCTGCTGACTTAGAAAGAGCGTAGCAAAATCTTAGAAAATTTAGTACAAATTTTTTCCAAATTAGGCTCCTTTTATTGTCAGAGATCTGGCCACAGATTTGGTCTACCAACAACTGTGAACTATGCGATGACGATGATTGCTGCAACTGTTTAACGCCAGGTCTCAGACCAGGTTTTTATCTACAAGTAACTTGAGCAAAGCTCATGAGACGTGCGATGGCTTACAGCAATTACTGTTCGCAAGTTGTCCAAATCTATCTCCATCCCTTTCATCGCAATTCACTCTTTACGTGAAGCGAAAAATGCCAAAGAATTACTAAAACCCCCTATTTTGGGGTACAAGGTCGTTCAAAATCATCAATGTTGATACTCGTTAAAAGCAGCAAGTCCTTGTCTATCTGCAAGCACTAGATGAGCCAACAACTGAAAATTTCATATGCAGGTTGTCTCGGTCAATCTTAAGCCATTTTGGTGCTATTTACTCTTGAAATGTGTTGCAACCCAAAATCATGAAAAAATTACAAAAAAAAACCGAAATTGGGGGTTCAAGGTTGTTCACGGTCATTGATTTTGATGTCAATCGAAAGGACATACAGGACTTCCTATTAGTGATCTATAGTAACCTAGGACCTATCTTGCACCGTTTCTGAGATACGGCAACTTATTGACTCAAAATCACCAATTTTTTGTACACCCGTCTCATTTAGCGCCCTCAATTGGGGTGACCTCTTTCAAATTTCGAGGAAAACTTTACGGATCCTAAAACTAGAGTCTTCAGGGCAGTCCACAGTGAAGACACTGTTTTTATACTATCACAGAGTGTGACAGACAGACAGACAAACAGACAGACAGACAGATCATCAAAAGACGGACGCCCAGGCCATAGCTAAGACGCGCGAAGCATTCTGCTATCACGCATAAAAACCGATCCAACTCACCTGCAGATTCTTGAATAAGACTGAGATGCCATGAGTAGTCGAGTTGGCGGGTCGTACAGGAGCTGGCTCATAGCAATGATAGGAGAAATTGAATGGCGTCGGAGAGATGAACGTTGGATCCAGCTGACTAGAAACTGGACCCTGAGTCTCGTTCGTGTACTCAGCCTTAAACGAACTCATGTTCCAGAAACCAGACTTCATCTTCATCAGTTTCAGTCTGAGATAATCGTCATCGTCATCACCATCACATGTTGGTTTACTAACGCAACTTGTCAAATGCAAGAATATGTGCTACAGACGTAAATTAAAAGGGAAACTTGAAGGTAGGTAAAGGTAAAACTCCCGTAGTCAACAGCGCTTTCTCACAGCTCTGTGTCTGTAGGGCGGTGCTCATATCCGCTTCAAGGCCCTGAGCCGGCAGTAAGCCGCAGCTCAGTTACATGGGTGGTAGGCCAGACCTCTACCATGTACTGCTTTTACCTTCCCGACAGTAAGGCCGGTACCAAATTATACTGCTTGGTGTCAGAGGCACATGTGTGTGAACAACTTGCCCAAGGTCATTACCTGGCAGTGCACCAGGCTGGAATCAAACTGGGGACCTCCGGGTCACCAGTTCGACATGCTACCGCTATACCACCAAGCCACACAAACTTAAAGGTAAGATAAGTTGAGGTAAATCACCTATAATCAACAGAGCTCTCTCAGAGCTCTGTGACCCTAGGGTTCAGTGCTCATCTTCATTTGCTCAGCTTTGTTGAGCTGGCAGTGAGCTGCAGAAAAAGACCAGTTATAATTGTTGCCACACCTCTTCCATATACTGCCATTACCTTCATGGTGGTTAGCCACTCAGGTCAACTCAGCCTGGCCATCCCGCCGTGGGTAGGCGCAATGAGTAACAGCGAAAGCTGGGACGTCAACAGGCACACCGTGCGATGTACTGGCCGCGTATCCATGGTCTCACAATGTCAAAACTGGAGTCTAACTGAGGGCTAAGGAAACGGAGGTTAGCGCCACTCAATGGGCCTTAAGGCTCAGGAAAGACTTTACGTTTTTTTATGGTTGGGCTGGTACCAAATTATACTGCTTGGTGACAGAGGGACGTGTGTGAACAACTTGGCCATGACTGTTACCTGGCAATGTACCAGACGAGAGATGAACCAGCGACCTTGTAATCACTAGTCAAACATGCTACACATGACAAGACACACAAATTAAAACCTAAAGCTGAACAGAACAAGTTAACCACCCAATGTCCAGTTGTGACAGTGCCCAATGATGTAGGCTGTAATGTGAGGCAAGCATGCAAATGACATGAACGATTAAAGTGTCAAAAAACTCAAATTCTGTGTGTGCAGTAAATTACTCACGTAAATGTAGCTTCTTGACTGTGCAGACTTATTGTACATCTGCAGCAAAAATAAACAATGCAATCATATTCATATCATTATATCATCATCGTCATCATGAATGTCACTGTAATTATATTTACTATTACAGATGCTGATCTTGCTATGCACTACACCTACTATTACTATGACATTCAACTTTTGTTAGTCGATCTTGTTTTCCGGAGTTATTCAAGATTAAACCACAACACTCAAAAGTAAACTTTTGAAAATTGTTGCAGCAAAATTCCTGAGGCCAGATGAATTTCAGGTCGTCCAGCCAATAGCATTAGAGCACTTGATATTAACAATCAATACTACTAACATTAAGTAAAAAGATGCTGTAAAACACTGATAATGATTACAAACAATCATTCAATGCAAACAAAAACAAAACAAGAAACCCAGCTGTTGTTAGGATAGCCGACCACACTGGTTGTCAGTGACCTTCAAAATCATCCAAGGTCAATAATTTTCTTATCTTTGAAAGCCAATATGCGACTTCTTATCAATGATCAATAGCAACCTAGGCCCTATCTTGCACCGTTCAGCCACAGTACATCCGTGACGAACAGACGAACAGATAAATGACAACCATGTCAACAGCTAAAAAAATTACTAAAGTACCATCAGCTAAAAATTCACACAAACTACGATAAAACTTCCATAGTACAAGTTACTTTGACCCCTAGTTCATATTAAGGACCAGTATTTATCTGGAACCTGGCTTCTAAAAGTAAAGTCACCTTGACCCCTGGGCCTACCGGTACCTTGCCATATGTTCAAACAGTTCAGAAAACTGTCATCTCCTGCGTATTGAATATACCTATATCCTACTCATACGATATACATGTATATCTGGAACCTGGCTTATATCCATCTTTGTAACAGAAGCCCAGCTTCTGATAGTACAAGCTGCCTCGAACTTCAGCCTGTATCTGGGACCCAGCATTTAGTCAGGACATGGCAAAAAGCTAGAAAGCTGAACGGATGGACATGGACATACTCAGAATCATTGTGTGAACAATCATGAGCATCGCACTGCCAAGCCTCTATCGGCTCTGTGCTGGGCTTGCCGTCCTTCACGACGGTGATGTTTTCTGCATACAGCAGCAAGCCAGTGAAGTTGCAGACCACTCTACCAGTGACGTCATTTGACTGCAGCAGCTGACGTCCACTGCGACTTTCACGTTCCACTGAGAACTCACGCCGATGCTGATGTCAAACAACACAAAGATATAGTCTTCACCTGCATACCGAAAACTGTAGAAGGTTAAAGCAGTCTAGCTCTTCATGGCAACTCATCTTAGAGCTATGAAGGGTCACCTGTCATATGAAATCACACAGCCTGACACCCAGCCAGACAGGCCAGTAAACCATTTACCTAACCCAGAGGGATGGAAGGCTAAGTTGACCAAAGTGGTTGGTTATAGATGGAGATGGTTTACCTGTCCGCAGGCTGTCAATTCACCCATCCAAGTACTAACCAGTTGAAAACAACCTGACTGGAAACAAAACCCGCCCTCTTAATAGTAAGTAAGACACCCTTTTGTAACATCACCAAGCCATTTAACAGTTACCCACCCTCTGTGGCTGTCTTCTGGTCTCGTCAATATCATAACAGTCACTGTTTTCTTACACAAGTGTCACTGAATAAACGACAGCTAACAGTTAGTGGCTAGTCATTTTGAGGTGAGGTAGAATGGTTTGTGATGTTGCGGATTAGATAATATGTAAAAAATACTAAATTTTGTTGCAATGATATACAACAAAAAGTGGTACCAGTAGTGTTTAATTAGTGCTCCTATATTGCAAATTTGTTACATTACTTGCCATTATTTACCTACCGTCACTAGTGTAAAAAAATGATTAGTTCACAAAATACATCCAATACACACCTGGCCACCAAAGCTCACATGATCATTAAAAGTAAGATATAACTGTATAATAATCGTAGAAGCAAGCAAAAGACTAACCAATGCAGATGAACTTGTAGCAGTGTACAGAGCCACAAATGGAGATGACTGTGACTTCATGTAACTGGTTACTGAGCCAATAATCTCATCTGCATAAAAATTTAAGAATAAATAATTGCTCACAGTCCACACCGTGGTCAGCCACCTTGCTGTGGTGGTGGGGCTTTGCACCGATGACCCAAAAGATTTCTAAAATCTGGAGGTGAGGAGCTAACTAAGAGCTGACCAAACCAGTGAGAGCAAATTGCTACACGTTACCAGTGCCTTTGTGCTGGTTTCGGCTTCACAGCCAACTACGGCTTTATAGCCGTCTATTTACGGCTTTACAGCCGTCTACGACCTTATAGCTGCTACCTGTAACCTTGTGGTTACATTCGGGGATGCGCATTGGGCCAAGCTAATACGGCCTCAGCGCTGGGCAGGTGTAAGAGCCTGTCCACCCCAGAGGTAAAGTAAGGTAAGGTAATTGCTCGCAGTCTGTCACATAACCATAACGTACGATTTATTTCTGCTTATTCTTAATTTGGCAAAATCACATGGTCACTTACTCGTAAATCTTGCAGTAATTATATCTTATTGCACATTTCGAGAATCTTTGTCGTCAGAGGTTTCATTTGTGTTCCTGGCAGACTAACTTTCTGGAACAGTAAGACTGACTTTTTAACAACTTCAACATGAACTTCGCACAAAATCAATGTAAACATCGCACTGGATTGTCATGGCAGTCGTAAACATCCGCTAATATAATGTAACGTAACATCAAACATTATGTACATCAGACATGCAGGCATCAAAAAAAAGAACAACCATGTTTAAATCTTCAGACTTAGGTGTAGAATTAGGGTTAGTTTTAAGGTTAGGGTTAAAAATAGGGTTAGGGTTGGGTTTAGGGTTTGCAGTCGCATTCAACTGCAATTAAAATAACTAAAATCCAGTACAATCGATGTCATAATCGTTCTCGGTCGAAAGACACTTGAAGTGAACAGCTGTGACGTAGAGATCCCATTGCATGCACATGTATTATTTGTTGCGAAACAGTTACAAAAGTGTAAAATGATCGTAAATATTTCTTCATTTTTCGAACTTTAGATATGTTTGGCAGTTGACTAACGTGAGTGAATTCAGAAATTTGAGAGTAAGTGACCATGTGATTTCGCCCTTAATTCTACTATTACAGAATTAATTTGTGCCTGAGAATTTACAAGCTTGGGCTCTGTAATGAAGGCAAACCTTGAGCAAACATTCTACAAAGTATGTAGAAAAGTGCAAGACCAAAGCACCAGCCCACGTTTCAGCACAGCTAAACTACAGCAAAACAACTACTGCCAAACTTTAGCAACAGAATTTTTCCCACAAAATTTTCTGCTTTTTCTTCCAACGTGATAGTCTATCTACTGAAATTGACACACAACCCCTTATATAACGTCTTGTTTTGTGCTTGCAAAAACATATCTTTGCATGTTAGAAAGATTTTTCAACAGTTCATACAGAAAACTTTCTCAAAACAAACCAAAGTTTACAAAGTGCATATTTTTCGATACTTAAAAGTTCCCTTTCCACTTCACCGACTCTTCCAAGACCCTATTAACAGTGTTATGAAGTACTTAAGTAATTTAAAGTACTTAAGTACTACTTAAATACTTAGACAGTATTTAATAGCAAGTAGTCAAATGCTTACACATAGCAGGTATGCAAAGGATTAGCAGGCTAGCAATAACAAGAGCTATTTCACAGGCATCATTGGCTGTCAATACTCACCAATGGCAGTCAGCGTTTGCCGGTAAGCTGTGCTGGACGAAGCATCAGTCTCAGGCAAATGGACAATGATCAGGTTGCTAGCGGTGTTATCAAGCAACAAATCGGACATGTGATACGGAGCCACAAGTAAGTGAACCGAGTTAGCACTGAAATGCTCCCGGAGGTTAGCAAGTGCAAGCGATGGCGACTCCACGCTCGGCAACTGAGCAACTGACATTGATGACATCAACGACTGCAAAGAACATGCATTACATTTAAATGTTCAATAAACACTAAACACACAGTCCAGAAGTGCCTGCTGTCACCAAATCAGCAGTAATAAAAGACAAATTATTTATAGTGCTACTGAACAATAAAGAAATTTAATTGCAATTAATCATGCCATTAATTGATGAGAACAAAATAACTGTCATAGCCAAAAACATACTGACAATATGGTCTATAATAATTGTTAGAAATTTTAAGTTACACTTTTGCAGTCATAACTGTAAGAATTAAGTTTACAGTAAACCAACTCAAAATAAATTTTTACTTTCCACGTGTACAGAATTCAAGATGCAAGCATTTACTAAGTTCAGAAATTGTGTAATCTGGTCAAATTTTTGACCACGATCAATTATTTTAATCATGATTAACATATCAACTTGTTCATTGCACATCTATTGTGATTGATATGCAGCACTAATTATTTTTCCCAAATTGTTGTGCAGTATGTTAAAAAGTCAAAAAGACTTGAAAGTCAGTATGCAAAGAGAAAGTTGGAGGAACACACTTGGTACCAAAAGAAAATTATGCAGCGAATTATGCACCTTAAGTTGGTCATAGTTTCCACTGTGTTCAGCACTGTCACCATAGACATCAGCATTAGCAGTAATATCATCTACAGACAGCTGTAACATACAAACAAAAGAACATTAACCATCATATTACAATAAACAGTACAAGGAAAGCTCAACAAAGGCCCAGTAGCACTGTGCTGAGTAAGATAAAAAAAATTCTAAAGTCTCATCATTATTATAATTATAATTATAAATTATTATTATAATTATTAAAAAGCTGGCACTTTGTGACAAAATTAAATAATGACTTTAAAACACTGTAAGCAAAGATACATGGTGGTTCATGCTATAATTACCACTGCAACAAATACAAACCTTGTCTTGAATGAAAACAACAATGTTTATCCCAGTGTGAGCAAGAATGGGACTAACATATCGTTGTTTGAAGACATTTTCACTTACTGTATGACCAGCCAACGAATGCGGCAACTCAAACGACCTGCAGCACAACGCACAGCAATGCAAATTGCATGAAAAATCTAATTTTATCATTTCATCTAAAAACTGTGTTTAATTACTATTTCAGTGCTTTGATGCCAAAGCTAGAAAATATGTACTGTCAAAATACATATTATATTGACAGAGTGGACATAGGCTAACTGTATCTAAGTCCACATCATTATGACATTCTAGCATAACAAATGTAATCTACCACATTACAATACTTCTGTTTCCATTTCCGTTTACGGTTGCTTTGCAATTATAACAGACATCGTGGTTACACCAAAATTTGTCTAAATTCCTCTTAAAACTATCACCAGAAGAGCCACTAATGATACAAGCTAACAAACAATTACACAAATCCACTATTCTTTCAGCAAATGAATATTTACATAAATTATGTTTGCCCATTTTTGCTGTCCATAATTCAATCTTAAATGTTATGTCGCCTAACTGTTGTAACGTATGTCGAAAAACCATCCAAACTGTGTCACCAATCATTCAAAACGTGACTCAGTTGTATGTAGCCAGATTTTGTCATCCGGTCATCTGTGAATCAATTAAATCTGCTGAGCTGATTATTGGGCTGATCTGAGTGCTGATCTATAAATGGCTGATAATCATGTCAATTAACTTGATATATAATTACACACACATTTACAGCTGATCAATGCCGATCCACTGCAGGCATTTTTGGCTGACCTGTTAACTTAAGAGGATGTCAGACGATCGACAAAGTCGGCCGTGTTTGTGTGTTTGTGTTTGTGGGTGTGGTTTAGTTGCCCAAAAGACCAGCATATAAAATTGGTAAACCATGACACATGGACAATATTTTTGTCTGTTACTTCGTACCATATAAGATGGCACAACAGCAAAATGAAAATCGCAAAATAATACCTGCATTACTTTTTTGCATCTAATGAACTAAAATAAATAAACAACAAACACAATAAATAACTAAAATAAATATTTACCTTCCGTTGTAAACAATCACCATGGTAACATAAACCAAATTTGTTGACCGATATACAAAAAAGATGGCCGATTTTCTCATCCAGAATAGAAAATGTTCTATCTTGCACAATAAAATCGGCCAATCTTATCAGACGACAAAATCCGACGATTTTTGCAAGATCCACGACAGACTTTTGATGAGCGATTTTGTCAACAGATAAAGTCAGCTAACTTTATCGATTGTCTGACATACCCTTTAGCTGATCTACTGTCATCTACATCAGTCACATTTACCACTGGTTGATCTGGTATGGCTGATCTTTCAATTAAATTGGGCTAAATGTATCACTCGTCCATTTTTGACTGACTTGGAAATGACAAAATTATTTGTAGCAGTTTCTGCGTGAAAGTGTGGTTCTTCTTCTTTTCCAATAATGTACAAATCCTCAAAGTTAAGTAATGTCGTATGGTAATAAGAACATACAGATGCAGATAACGTTAAGGGCAACTAGGGCTTGAGAAAATAGATCAGCCGATCAGCTCTGCTCAGCGGATTTAATCGACCCGTCATATGTCGCCGAAGCGTCTTGTCATACACCGTGTAAAAGCATACTTCACCTGTCATTACTCCAAATCAATACTGGTACTAAATCTGCCACTGTAGCTGTGACACATGCTGACAAACAGAAGAAAACGAAATACACAAATCTCTCCATATCTAATATTTACATGCGCTCTATTTACAATTCTTACGTCACGGGCACCTGACTCAATAAATAAGTAAATATTACGCAAGTGGTTCAAAAATGCAAAAGCTAGATATTTATTATTAGTTATACGAAAACTGTATATTGAGCATACAAACTACAACGTGTGAACCACAATGTGCCTGTTGGGTGTGAACTGTGAAGTCGGTCCACCATGGTTCACACTTTGCAGAAGGATGGAATGGACTCACGTTATGTTATGTCGAGGTCAAAAACTGGGTCAGATCATGGACATTGTTGACGTCCTTGTTATTTTGTGATTAAAACTAATTTGGACGATAAACTGTAACGATAACGGTACTGCTGTATTGCTGTACTTGAATAAAAACGTATAATACGATTGTAGAAACAATATTTCTGCGTTTGCAACTACAAATAAATCGGTGTGATTTTCTAGTATGGGCCCTTGCCTTCTATCCAGTACCTTGACTATCCAGTTCCAGATCCAGATCATGTAATGGATCTGCTGGTTTGAGTTGAGTCTTGAACTTATAATAGTGTTTTGCAGATTTTGTTAACTAGGCCAGTATACGTTCTTTCTGATAATTCTTGTCAAGCAAAACTCGTGATACATTGTTGTGTTTGCATATACAGATGCAGCCTGGTTATCCCGGAGCAGCTCAGCCTGGATATCCTCAGCCTCAACCGGGATTTTCGGGATATGCTGGCCAGATGCCATCTGGATACCAGGCTGCACCACAGTATCCAGCTGGCGCAGCTGGAGCACTTGTACAACCTGGGTGGCCTGGTCAACCTGGGCAGCCTGCTGAACCTGGGTGGCCTGGTGGTCAAGCAGGGTGGTCTGGTAGTCAGCCTGGTCCTCAACCTGGGTGGTCTGGTCAGCCTGGTATGCCGGCAGAAGCACCTGTCCAGCCTTCATATGCTGCAGGCGCTCAACAACAGCCGTTTCCACTTGGACCGGGAGATGTTAACGTCCAGCTGCCACCGAATGGTACACCACACCACTTTACTAAGTGTCTAGTTCTAGCAATTTCATATTTTAGCACTTTGTCTGACTCTATCATCTGCTTTCACTTTCCTTTCGGTTTTTGTTGTGCTGCCGTTATGTGTATTTTAGAACTGTTAACTGTTTAACATTGTGTACAGTGAATGCAATTAGCCAGTCTAATTTCTCATATTGATTTATGGCCTTTGGCACATGCTGCCAATATAGGCTAACTGTGTCTTGATTGAACGGTTAATTACATGACTGGCTGTTTGATAATGATAATGCTAATGTTAGATGGCGATGACTTTCAGCAGAGCTGACTAGTTGAGCAATAAAATGCAATATTTACAATAAAAAAATACAATAAAATAAATTATTGATTGACTGGAAGGCAGGTCAACTAAATACTGATGCTGTGTTATATTAGAATCTTGGAATGATGTGTGGTGAAAACTGTTTAGCAGTCTGTTTGCTTGTAATTAACTAAATACAGAGATAAAAAGAACAGCAGTTAAAAAGTACAGTGGTGCATGATTTATTGACCTGTGTTAGTTAATTGTCATGAGTCAGAGACAAAGAAGCATTTGGATTGAGTGAATAATTTGTCAGCAGCACATCAGCACATAGGAGGCCGTCTTGTGCCACAATAAAACTGGCATGTAAAGTTAACACTATGTAGTTAGAACAAGAAATCTGAGCTAATGCTCATGAGACACATGAGAGCTTATAGCAGTTCCTGTTCGCAGGTAATCTTGGTCTGTCTTCATACATTTCATCGCAGTTCACTCATCTGCAGCCAAAAATTGTCCAAATTCATTTTTAAAGCCCTATTTTCGGGTTCAAGGTCAATCACTTTCGTCGATGTTGATATCGTTAAAAAGCACGTCGTCAGTGCCTTTATGATAAGCATCATGTATGTGCCAGTCTGCCACCATTTTCACGATAGACAAGCCAATAGTGGAAAATGACAACTTTTTAGGAGGTATTCCTCTTTGACACTTGCGTGCGTAGGTCTCCTTGAACATAGGGAGTTGGGACTTTGATTGCTAAAATCAGCATTCAATGGCGAAAATCTGATTGCAGGTTGTCTTGGTCTATCTTTAGCCATTTTGGTGCAGTTCACTCTTGAAATCTGCGTTGCAGCCCAAAATGGCGAAAAATTCACTAAAACCCCCTATTTTGGGGGTTTAAGGTCATTGATGTTGATATTCCTAAGAAGCTCGTCAGTAGTGCTTGTTATGATAAGCAGCATGTCTGTGCCTATCTGCAATTATTTTTAATTAGGCGAGTCAATAGCGGGAAAATAACATTCTTTAGAGTGGGTGCCCCACTTTCGCCTTTTCATTCATGGTGACCCCCATCACCCAGCATCATGAAGTTTAGTCACGAAATACTAGAGACTCTATGCTATCATATGGTGAAAACCTGAAGTCTCTATCTCACCTGGGCTTGAATCGGTACTGGATTGTGATAGACGGACAGACAGAATTACCGTAGCTAATACGCGCTAGAGCTCTGCTTGCTGTTGTGCATAACAATATGACAGGGGGGAAAATGCTTGTGCTGCCTGGTAGAGATTGTGTTTAGATAGTAGTTCAGATATATTTGTTTTGTGTTATAGTTACGACTGACAAGCTTCAAATGGCCGATGATGACCAGGCTCCAATGCCTTCGGCTCCTCCGTCCACAGGAATGGACGTTATTCCAGGCTACGATGCAATACCGATGGATAATGGTGGGTGTGAATATTATTACGATTTATTCTGCTCTATTCTGTTGCTTATGCTGCAAGATAGGCCAATGTAGGTATCGGCTACACAGGAGTAGGTATGTGTTGGTAATCATGTGTGTCTATCTAATCTATTTGTCTGTCCGTCCAGTATGTCTGTTCGTGCTTATGTAGTCATTACTTGCGAACAACAACAAAATATCTCGAAAAGTTCATCGCATTTTTCCATCACACCAGGGCAAAAATTTTAATTACGGGTGATCTTGCGGTAGTTAGATTTCCGTGACAGTTTAGTATTGGTGACATTCACATATGACTTTTTAATAATAAGACTTTTTTGCTAACTGTATGAATGATTGGCTGATTGTGCAGCTCATTTGCCTCCGCCATCGTACGATGAGGCAGTGCACGAGGTTGAAGCAGCCAGTCGACCTCCAGTCCACGAGTTAGTAATAATCATCATTTCACTCAAGGAAGAGTTATGTTTTTATTTCAGTCTGTTTGTCTCTTTGTCTGTCTTTCGTTTGTCTGTTGGACAGATTACTCAGAAAGTTATATATGAACTTTAATGTCATTTTGTAGGGTTGAGGCATAGCACAAGTAACAGGCAATTAGATTTTTCTTGTACAATTGTAATCACATTTCAGAAATTAGGAATTTGGTGAACGTGCAGCTTAATTTCAGTCAGGAGGTGGCCAGCACCATTGGTAGTTTGTAAAGATCATTTTGTTATTTTGTGTGTAATTTATTGTTTCTTATGATATGCGTGGTTGTTGTTCTGAAATGTTGCTAGTATTCCGGTGATTTCAGAACAAGAGGCACGTGAAGCTCTGATAACTTACTGCGATAAGAAATGCTGCTATGGCAAAGGTGCAGCGGAATCAATGAACATTGGCACCATGGCGTCAACATCGGCCTTTCACGTATGTTGTCATTTAACACACGTTTAAGATGATATTTAGCAGAATTATCTGTAAATGTGTGTGAGTTTTTATTGTGTTGTCTAGTGATATTCTGTGTCATAGTCCACTTTATATTACTGCACACATTTATTTCTGTTTGTCTGTTTTTTTTCTCTCTACAGATTTGCACTGGATAACTAGTGGGCAAGCTGCCAGTTTAATCTAGTATTAAAAACGTTGTAAACGGATTTTGATAAAAAAATTTTCGGAGGGATGTTGTGTGGTGGTGGTCTGCGCATTGGGCCGAACTGATGTGGCCTTAGCTAGCGCTGGGCAGGCATAATAACCTGTCCACTTTGAAGATAAAGTAAGGGCATGGCTGCTAAATCATATTCTAGCTGTTATTGGGGCTGGCTTAAAGCACCTTAAAGAGATTGAGTTTCCACACCACAGATTCTGGTATATGTGAATTATTGTGAAATTTTCTGTTTTCTTTGTAATTGTGTGTAATTCATTGGCGTTGTGGTGTGTTGATGTTTTATATCAGTATGTGCTCAATACATTTGGTGAGGCTCGCTCTACAGCATGGACATGTCAGCCATACAGAGGTATGCTCTGTGTGTATTTTTTGCCAATACATACATATAGCTGCAACTTACACTAATACTGTCTTCAGACCGATGCTCTTAATTCTCTGGTCTAGTAGGCAATTTTATGATTATGCTTTATGTGACTAGGCAGTGGGGACGGTCAGCAGAGTCCCAGCATCTGATGGAGTGTGGATTGGCTATCGTCTATTATGCTTGACGTAGAGTTTTGCTGATGATAGACTGCGATGCATTCTCTTACAGCTGGCGTATGTGGTTGACTTTTCCTCTGAAATGCTGTGCTAGGAGGAGTGTTGGACACACCAGCTAATGGTCCGCCACCATTGCCGTGGGATATTCAGGTTGCTCCTCCCGAGAAGTTTAAGAATGCTACGGTTTCCGTTGAAGTGCCTCACACGGCATCCGTGAAAGTATGTTGTCTGAACTTTGCAATTTTGGTATTCTTGGATTACAGTTTGTGTCAAATAACTTATAGTTGGTAGAATTTTGACTGACTTATCGGATTGATTTGTTGATCGATTCACTAATCATAGATAAACTTCTGACTTATTTCCTGTGCACAGTCAGTCAGCAATGAAAACATGTCGGTAAAGGTAAAGGTTAAGTCCACGTACTTATTATAGCGCTTCTTACATGCTTCTTCAAGACCAGAAGCACTTTACAATGTTGGAAGTGGCAGCTGATTGGCATGAGCTAATGATACCGCAGCGCACTATACGGCCATCCATTGCCTGCGTGAACAAACAATTGGACCCGCGGTTTGCAGCAAGCAGACATACCACCGCCCCAATCAGCCACACTAGGCCTTTACCCCGTAGCCCGTAAGCTACTACTCATTTCCCATCCCACGAAGGGTACGAGGCTGAGTTGGCCTGAGCACATAGTAGGTTAGCAACTTGCTCAAGGTTGCTTGCAAATGACGGCAGTGAGAATCGAACCGCAACCTGAAAGTTACAAGTCAACACCAACCACTAGAC
>Ga0209367_1001313_pt1 | contig 30033 bp, 24 predicted proteins | sample WorMetLIZISLAND2_FD_187412 | JGI IMG/M metagenome (GOLD analysis project Ga0209367, IMG submission 187412) | Marine gutless worms symbiont microbial communities from Max Planck institute for Marine Microbiology, Germany - Olavius geniculatus... ...
CTCCCAGCCCTCGGGCAAGAACTTTAACAAAATGTCCCAATCTTCCTGAATAGGTGTGGTTTTCATGGGACCAGGTATATCGTATAATTATATTTAAGTCAATATCTTTATTTGAGCGCTTATGGGGTTTATCCCCGCCTAAACGGCGGATACCGCCGTTTTTCGCCCACGCATCGGCTAATTGAGTTTATCAGTGATAGTCGCCAAGCTCTTGGCGGGGATAAGACCCGGCACTACAATGGTAGCTCTGAAGAACAGGTTAAGGCAAATTAGGCTTTAGGGGATCTAACCAGTACATCGCGGTTAAAAACCGCTCCCACAATCTATGGCAGCGTCATGGATCAATAATATTTACTTTTTCGATTTGAACAGCCGTACGTTTGGCCGGCGGGAGGGTTTAAACCTGTCTACGATCCGGTCTGAAGCGAAGCGTAGGCGGGGAAACCCTTCAGTTTAGTATCACTTGGAACAGTGCAAGTCGGATATCAGAAAACCTTATACGGATCCAGTCAGAATGGAAAACAAAAGGACCCCTATGCCGGGGCCCTTTTTGTTTACTGGTGCCGGAGGGGAGAATCGAACTCCCACGGGCGCAAGGCCCACTGGATTTTGAATCCAGCGCGTCTACCAATTTCACCACTCCGGCGTTATCCTGGCTGTATATTTAATTTAAAAAGAATTGTCAACAAGTATCGAGTACCCAGCATCCAGTAGTCAGTGATGCAGTGATCAGTGACCAGTATCCGGCTCTGGAATGCGGCATCGAGCAGCTTTCATCCCCCGCAACGCGCAACCCGCAACGAACTACCAGAAGTCAGAGAACAGAAGTCAGAGGACAGATATTTCAGATTTAAATCTTCCCGCTCGGCACCCCCTGCCCTTTGCGTTCCGCCCAATGCACTATGCACTCTGCGCTTTGCTTTGTGCTGTTTGATCCGAAATTCGCAATCTGCAATCCGCAATCGAGTTCCCCGTAACCCGCAACCCGCCCCCCGCAACGCGCAACCCGCACCCAGCATCGAGTATCCATCATCCCACGTCAAGAACTTGCCAGCATTATATCGCGGACACAAATTACACCTTCCCGCAACACCAGCGGCCGGTCCCCCTGGGTCACATCAACCACGGTTGAGCCCGCGCCTCCGGCCAGGGGGCCGGCATCCAGAACCAGCTCCAACCGGCGGGCGACCTGGGGGGCAAGATCGCTGATCTGATGACAACCGGGGCTGCCGGAAAGATTGGCGCTGGTGCCCGTGATGGGGCTGGCGACCGCCTCGACCAAAGCTGAAGCCACGGGATGGCCAGGCAGCCGAACCCCGATTTTCCCGCTGCCGCCCGTAAGCACCGGTGAAACACCCGATCCGGCTTCAAAGACGATCGTTACCTTGCCCGGCCAAAATTGGCGCATCAGTTTCTCCGCGATTGTCGGTACCTGGGTCACCAATCGTTTCAACTGTCGAGAGTGATCAATTAATATCAGGATCGGTTTTTGGGCGGGCCGCTGCTTTATCGAATATATTTTATCCACGGCAGCGGCATTGAATGCATCGGCTCCCAATCCATATAAACAGCGGGTGGGATAGACCACCGTCCCGCCTGCCTTGATTGTTGAGGCCGCTTTTTTTATGGCTTCGGTGGACGGATGCGCAGGTGCGACTTTGATGATTCCGAGTCGGTCCTTCATTATTGAGCGGCTTCAACCGCTTTGGCTTTTTGCTCTACCTGACGTGCCATGTCTTCTTTGAAATCCGACAGCTTTCGCGCGAGTTCAGAATCAGAGACTGCGATGATCTGGGTTGCCAGAATACCGGCATTGCGGGCGCCGGATTTGCCGATGGCCATGGTTGCCACCGGAATGCCGGGCGGCATTTGGACGGTTGCCAGCAGTGCATCCAAACCCTGCAGGCAGGACGAATCAATGGGCACGCCGATTACGGGCAAATGGGTATGGGCGGCCAATACTCCAGCCAGATGTGCGGCATGACCGGCACCGGCAACGATAACCTTCAAACCTCTTTCGTGGGCGGTTCCCGCGAATTCAGTCGCCCGCTGGGGACTGCGGTGAGCGGAAGCGACTGTCATCTCATATGGTATTTGAAATTTTTGCAGGATTGTCGCGGTTTCCTGCATGATATTGAGGTCGGAATCACTGCCCATAACGATCCCGACTTGGGGGGGGCGGCTGCCATTTTGCCGATCGGTGTCCTGTGTCATCAAAATTGTTCTCCTTTGCAGTGGGTTTAGGGTAACTTGGATTGAATATTATCGAGCCTATCTACCAAAATAAGGCTGTCTCCGTAAAGCTCAATTTTGGTGGCAACAGTGGGTTGGAAGAGGTCTCCAGGGTCCTGTTGGGTTTCGTTCCTCTACCCAACCTACAAATGACAGTCCGATGTTGCTATATCCACCGTGAGATCGAAACCCAGCACCTTGATATCGACCCGCTCGATTGCATCGTTAATCTTTTATATAGGTCCGAATATTTTAGATCGATGCCGAACTCTTCGTGGATTTCGGTCTGACTACCCGAACTTCTGCCCTACCGGGGCGGTAAATTGGAGAGGGTTTCAATTGGGCGAACGGTTTCGTCAATCCCGGGCCTGGTGCGCTTCGAGACCCAGTTCGATCAGCTTATCCAGAACCTGACTGAAGCTCATGCCGGCCTTTTCAGCGGCCTGGGGGAACAGGCTGGTGGCCGTCATGCCCGGTATCGTATTGGTTTCCAGCACATACATTTCATTGTTCTTGAGGATCATATCGGTTCGGCTGTATCCCCTGCAAAACAGGGATCGGTGAGCAATCTTGGCGTAGCTTTGTGCTTTTTGCGTCAACTCTTCATTGATACGCGCCGGACAGATTTCGCGGGTAACACCTGCTGTATATTTGGCTTCGTAATCAAAGAATTCATGGGATTCGTCCGGTATGATTTCGATAAGCGGCAATGCCTCCAATGTTTGATTGCCGATTACCCCGGCGGTCAGTTCCATGCCATCGATGTAGGATTCCAACAGGATTGCCCGATCAAATTCGGCCGCCTTTGCCAGTGCAGCCGGCAGTTCGTCAGCCGCCTTTACAATCGACATGCCGACACTGGAGCCGGCTTCAACCGGCTTGACCACCAGGGGCAGTCCAATTTGGGATATGCTTTTTTCGGCATCGAGGGTATCATCGCGATCGTGGACAATATAGGGGATTACGGGCAGTCCGGCTTTTTCGTAAAGCTGCTTGGTGACCACCTTGTTCATCGCCAGTGCACTCCCCAGAACACCGGAACCCTGGTACGGTATATTCAGCAATTCCAGCAGGCCCTGGACGGTCCCGTCTTCACCAAACGGCCCATGCAGGATGATCATGGCAATGTCGATCTTCGCGGCATCCTGTACGAGCCGGGCCAGGTCGGATTGAGGATCATACTGCAAAATATTGTATTTGTCTTTATTCAGGGCCTCGAGAACCTGTTCGCCGCTGTGCAGTGATACTTCACGCTCGGATGAGATGCCGCCGGCCAGAAGTGCAACGGTGATTTTGTCCATGGAACTATACCTCCTTTGCTTTTTGATTTCCGCTCTCAAAGCGGCCTGCCAGCCGGTCCGCATATTGCTGGGGCAATTCAAACTGGATCGACGTATTACGGGTGGAATTGAATTTCATGATCAGAAAATTCAGCTTTTTTAAAATGCGATATTTTTCGGCGGTTTCTTCCATGCCGCACAGCAATTCCTCGGTGCGTTCGATCTCTTTTTTAAGTTCGATTTCCGGGGGCAGGCAATCCGCATTTTTTAATATCTTATGGGACAGCCTGAGATCTTCCGCGATATGGCGATCTTCTTCCAATGGAAGTGGTTTGCCCGACCCGGCCAGATTATCAAACTGGCCGTTGCGCTGGGCCTTGCGAATGCACTCTTCGACAATTTTGGTAAATCCTGAAAACATCGGCTCAATGGCGGATAGCGGAATGGCTCTGTCTGCCGGCGCCCGAATCGAAGTCAAAGGCGGCGGCACCTGCGGATCGATCTGGAGACCGTGACCCGGTGTCATTCCGGATGCCTGTACTTCTCCCCTCGGTTGATTTACACCTAGTTATATCATATTTTAATATCCATTTAAATTGGAAAAAATTCAGGTATCAATTGACCCGAACTGCAACAATTTGGTAAGGAAACGGATCACAAAAAATTGAATAGGAAAAAAGGAAAAATTGGATGAAAAAAATAGCCTTTGCCGGAACTGATGGCCGGACCTTGCTAAGCGCACTGGTAACCGCCACTGCCAAAAGCGACCGTTATCAGGAAGCGTTCGGGGGGGTCGTTGTGCGGGGGACACCCTCGATGCCGGTATTTTGTGAAATCATGAATTGGCCGGTGGAATTTATTGAAACCGCCAGCAATTCCGTTGCCGATTACACTGCTTCAATTATTGCAGCCTTTGAAGGAGAAAAGATCGATTATCTAGTACCCATGCCCGAAGCGCTATTGTTCGATGGCCTGGTGGATGCCGTCGAGCAGGCCGGCTTTGGTGATCGAATCCTGGGGTTGACGAAGGCCGGAGCCTTTATCGAAGGTGATAAAATAGAATGCAAAAAACTTTGCCGGGATGCCGGCATCCCGGTGGCCGCCGCCTGGTCCGAGACAGATGCCAAAGACTATCAGTACATATTGGCGACATGCCTAAAATATATCGACACCTATGGCGGCGCCGTTCTGAAATATCCGTACAGTGCCGGTGGCAAAGGCGCTCGTATAATTTTAAATTCATGGGAAATAAGGCAAGTCTATGATGCCCTGATCAAGGACTACAAGGACAACTATAAAAGAAGCTTTGGGGCCAAAGGGAATTGGCCGCTTCTGATCGAATCGCTGATGTCGGGCGTCGAAATCAGCTTTACGATTTTGGTCGATAAAAACGGCAGTTTTCAGATTTTGCCGACCGCCATGGACTATCCCGAACGCTTCGAAGGCACCGCCAGCAAGCGCAATCCGATCACCGGCGGCATGGGGGCCGTTTCGCCCCATCCGCTGGAATCGCCGAAGATGATCGAAATGGCCGGAGAATGCATTGCCGAACCGCTGGTAAACATTATGAGAGATCGGGGCATATTAAGGCCCTGTGTTTTATATCCCGGCTGTTTTGTGTCCTTGGGTGGTGACCGGTGTCCGACCGCTATCCGGGTGTCGGAAATAAATATTCGTCCCGGCGAACCCGAGGCCCAGCCGGTCATTCGGCGGCTGAGGAATCTGGGTGCCCTGATCCAGGCGACTTTGGAAGGCAATTTGGACGAAGTTGAGCCGGAAGTCAGAACGGATCAACTGGCCATGTGTTCGGCCCTGGTTACCGGCCCCGGGGGACCGGACGGCCAAAAAGGGTATCCCTGGTCATGCACCCGGGGCGAAGTTGTTGATATCGATTTTAAATATATGAGGCGCAAGGGAATACAAGTGATTCCATCTGCGATGATGTGCTCAGGGGAGGACGGCGGCTTTAAATCCGATGGCACGCGGGTGGCATTCATGAATGCCAACGTGACCGTCAAACCCGGGGAAATCCGCGGGGAGGTTGCTGAACGCTTCAGGAATAAGCTGCTGACAGCTTTTGACAATGGCAAGATCCGGGTGATTCCCCGTGAAGATGATGATGGCAATCGTCTGGACCTCAGACGTGATATCGGTTTCCACTATCTCATAGCCGAGAGGATTTTTTCGCAATAGGCAAGGGGGAATGACTCGTGTATCGCTGGGAATGGTGGCGATGCAGGGATTTGAACCCCGGACACTGCGGATATGAGCCGCATGCTCTGACCACCTGAGCTACATCGCCACTTTTTGAGAGGATCGATAGAGTTTTTAGTAAGTGGCTTACCTACCAATTACCTCGAACGAAGTCAAGTCGAAAATCACATTGAAGCGGCAGTCCTCGTGTTAAACTAGGTCTATTTTAACCCCAAGAAAGGGAAATTAAATCGTGCTCGTCGTACTCATGCTCGTCCTTCATATTGACAGGCTCAGAAGCTTCGAGGACGAGGACGAGCACGAGGACGAGGACGAAAAGAAGTGACGTAGGGCGGGCCACCGTGCCCGCCAAATCCGATCGGCACGGTGGCCGACCCTACGTTAACATATGAGGACATTGTTTCTATCCTCGATCAAACTGGCCGTTTTTTTTGGCCAGAGGCAGCGCTCACATGAAAATTCATAGAATATCGAAGTTTGGAATCGCTTGGGGCTTCGCTCTTTGGACTTCGTCCCGCGGTATCGCGGGACTACGACCCAACACGTCGAGCTACGACCCCACACGTCGTTCAGTCGAATTAAAATAGACAGAATTCCTTATTCGATGTTCGATGTTGGACGTTCGATGTTCGACGTTCATTAGTTTCTTTTCTTTGATCAGACTGGCCTTTTTTTTAAGAGGCAGCGCTCGTCTGAATCTTCAATGAATGACGAACGAATGCCTCGCGCCAAAAACAAACCCCGCAGAAATCAAACTGAATTTCGCGGGGTAATGCCAGCGAAGTGAATTTAAGGCCATCGCTGCCATGCCGGGGCCATTTCTAATGATTAGTCGTCAGATCGAGGATGCCTCCACCTCGACCGAGTATTCATCCAAATTGCGGGGCAGTTTATCGAATACGATCATGAAAGGGACCCTTCTGCCGGTTTTTACCTTGACGTTAGACCGCCTTTCACCGAGGCGATTGCCTAATTTTTTGTTGATGGCCGCGATACCCATTGCGGCAAGCTCTGAATCGGATAGCATATTGCCGCAATATACCGTTGCTGCTTTGGCGAATTTATTTCCTTTGAGGTAGAGTTTGCCGGTAACTCTGATATAGCTGCGCGGATGGTCATAGTCATTTTTGATCTGGCCCTGTATCACGAAGAGCTGTCCGGCTTTGGAATTTTGAACAAATTCTCCGTTGATAGTCTGCGACAAGGGGATGAGTTTCAAGTTTCCGGCAAGATCCTTCGGCTTAGGGTTCAGCCAATCGCTTAAATAGGGAATCTTGACATCCAGGTCGCTGAGATAGGGAATTTTGATATCACTGATATACGGAATTTTGATGCCCAGCATATTGGGAACCGTCAGGACACCAAGGGCCAATAGAATGAGCAACCCGACAACCAGCACTGGTTTCTTCGAACGGGTTCTTGGCGGTTTATGCACCAACGGTTTTTGAGCCGGCTGTTGATCCACTGACGGCATAATCGGCAGATCGCTGTCACCGCCGCTTGGCAGCACTTGGGTTGCCCCGTAGTCATGGTCACTCGTAGCAAGATCTTCCTCGTTAAATTCCTCGGTGCTGATGACACTCGTTTTGCCGGCGTCATGAAAATCCGTATCTTCAGCTCCGGCTTCTTCGAGTATATCCATCTCATTGGATACCAACAGGTCCGAATCCATCAGAGGATCGTTCGGTTCGCTGGCGGCAAAAAGATCTGAGTCCTCTGTTGCCTGGAGCTCACTTTCCAGGTCAAAATCAAGCTCGAGCTCGGCGTCAGACCCCTGGGAGGCGTCATTTAAGGCGGCCTCCATCTCTAAGGGCAATTCCGTGGAATCACCGGTTAATTCTGTTACTTCCGGAGATCCACCGTCTCCGTCCTCATCCAGCAATTGCTCTATATCCAGAAAATCTTCATCCTGAGTTGTTTCGCCGATATCTGCAGCCGGCTGGTCGTTGTGATCGGCGGCTGATGAGTCGTCCAAATCGAGTTGCAGGTCAAGCTGATCGGTATCGGTGGCGCCATTTAGCTCGACCGAAGGGGTTTCATCGGATTCGAGCATTTGTTCGAGGTCTGAAAAATCCAGCTCGTCTCCCTCATTTGAGTCGCCGGCAGTTTCAGACGCCGGCTTATTATCTTCCATTTGAAGATCAAGGTCCATGTCCAGTTCCAGGCTTGAGGAGGCATCCCCTTCGGCTGTTCCGGCAGCGGATGCATCATCGGTTTCATTAATTTCTTCAAGCTCCAGCTGAAGATCCAAGTCTTCCGACTGAGCCTCCGTCACAGGAGCTTTTTCCTCTTCCATAAAATCTTCCAAATCAGACAGATCAAGCTCATCGGCTGCGGCATCTCCGCCGCCGGCACCGGAATCATCCCCCAAATCCATGGATAGATCCAATTCCTCGGACTCGGCCGGTGATGCTTCCGTTGACGACAGGACTTCCTCTGTCTCAAGATCTAAATCAGATATTCCCAAATCAGATATTCCCAATCCGTCAGACGTTTCTTCCTCCAAATCGGCTCCGGCAATACCTTCCGCATCCTGTTCATCCGAACCCAGATCCAGGTTGAATTCTTCCGTTGGTGGCCCGGTCGGATTTTCGAAAGTCGCTGTCTCGTCGAGGGATCGCTCTAAATCGGACAGGTCCAATTCATCACGATCTTCCGCATTTACAGCCTCATTTGATTCGGTTGATTGATCTTTCGGACCCGCAATGTCTTCTTCTTCAAAGTCAAGATCTGCCAGGTCGAGTTCATTTTCAGTGCCCAGATCGGCTGTCGTGTTGGCATCTGATGCAAAATCGAAGTCGAGATCTTCAAGGTCGGATCCAACCGTTTCGCCGGTCAAGCCATCATCTTCTATATCAAAATTCAGATCCAGTCCGCTTTCAGTTCCCGCCGAGATGCCATCTAATTCCAAATCCGTTTCCTCAAGGGCTGATTCATCGAATCCCTGTAAGTCGAGTTCGGATTCTCCATCAGATGGTATGGCTGCCGTTTCTTCCCCATCAAGAAAATCACCGAGTTCAGAATCCAGATCCTCCAATTCCCAACTAACTTCTTCCGGCTTCAGTTCTTCGGTGACTCCAGCCGAATTGGGATAGGCTAGAAACACGCTATCGCATTTTGAACATCTAACCTTGGAACCGCCGTTTTGGATCAGACCGTCGCTGACGCTGAAGCTTGAATTGCAGTCGACGCAGGTAATAATCATACGTTACCCCATTGCTTAAAATTTCAATTTTAACCGGAAAAGATTACACAGGACATGCATACGAAAGACTATGAAATCTGCAGAAAAATCGTCCAGTTTTGTGTACAAGATTACCTCGAATGAGCGTTCTTGTCAATAATTTTGATTCCTTACAGCCCTGTGGCCGCTAATTCTTCCACTAATTTGGTTTGCTCTTCATTAAGTTGTTTGGGAACATTGATTAGAATGCGAACAAAAAGATCGCCATTGGAATTTCCTCTCATGGCAGGCAATCCGTGCCCGGGCAAACGCATTTTGGTCCCATGCTTCGTGCCGGGCGGAACTTTCAGGTTCAATTGTTTGTCCGCGAGGGTTGGAACCGCGATCGTCGTTCCCAAGATTGCTTCGCTCACCTTCAATTCACGATTCAGATATAGATCTTGATTTTCTGCACTAAACAAAGGATCACTGAGTGCTTGGGACTTGATGTAAAGGTCTCCGGGCGGGCCGCCATACGGGCTTGGATTGCCTTTGCCGGCCAGCCGTAATTTTTTGCCGGTTATCATTCCCGCTGGAATCTTGATGGTTAAATTCTCAGATTCACCCTGGTGTTGAAGCGTAATTACCTTGCTGGTTCCAGTTGCAATTTCTTGCAAAGTGAGTGGCAGTTCGTAGACCAGATCCGAACCTTTTACGGGAGCCTGCTGGCGTCCCCCGCCAAAATTAAAACCCTGACCACCCCCAAACGAAAATCGCGTTCCGCCTGCTCGGCCACTGGAGAAGTCACCGCCGCCAAATCCGAATTCCCTGAAAATGTCGCCAAAATCAAAGCCGCGGAAGATGTCTTCCTGGCTGAAGCGTTGGTGAAAACCTTCGGAACCGAACGTGTCATATTCCTTGCGTTTGTCTTTGTCGCTCAGCACGGCATAGGCTTCACTGATTTTTTTGAATTTTTCTTCGGCGGCTTTATCCCCTTTGGTATGGTCCGGGTGATATTTCATCGCCAGCTTGCGGTAGGCTTTCTTAATTTCTCCGTCACTGGCATCCTTTTTTAAGCCTAGAATCTGGTAGTAGTCTGTAGACATCTTTGAAACCCCATCAGTTATTGAATTGTTTCCGGCAACACCGATTAGCTGCTAATCGCTTTCGATTTTTTGCCAACTAAGATAAGGTGCCGGGTATAAGGTGTCAAGAATACTGGCATTTGGTTGTGCCGGCCTTTAGTTGCTGATTGGCGGCAGTTCTGAATCATTACTCTACTGATCTTGGTAAAGGATTTCAGGTTTCAGGTGTCAGGTCTCATTCACCGGTGATTACGACACCACACATCAGGTAAATATGGAACGTTCACAAATTTTAAAAGCGGCATTAGCGGCTGGTCATATTCGACACTGCTCGTTTGAAACTATATTGGAATGACGAATGACGAATGTCGATTGACGAATGGTGGATTCGCTTCGCTCAGTCGTTTTAAAATTGACATAATACATTATTCGATGTTCGATGTTGGACGTTCGATGTTCGACGTTCATTGGTTTCTTTTCTCCGATCAGACTGGACGTTGGCGGTCAGCGGCAACGCTGACACCCGACACCCGACACCCGACACCTGAAACCTCCTAGTGCAATCGGTCGCCCTAAATTCAGAAAGTTTGAGTTGGAACCTTTCACGCTATGCCGGCTTTTGATAGGCTTTCAACGTCACCATCAGCACTGAAATCGCCGCCGGTGTGATACCTTCGATGCGGGAGACCTGTCCGAGAGAAGCGGGTTTTATATTTACCAATTTTTCCTTTACTTCATTTGACAAACCGTGGACTCCGCCAAAATTAAAGTCGGCCGGAATTTTTACCATTTCAAGATTTTTGAAACGTTGGATTTCACGAAGCTGTTTTATTATATACCCTTCATATTTTATTTCGATTTCGACCTGGCGGCTGACAGCCGGGCGAATGATATCCGGACTTGGGGCCAGGGCATCCACCATGTCGTAATCCAATTCGGCCCGCTTCAGTAACTGGGCCAGGTGGATCCCGTTGTCAATCGGCTTGGAGCGGCGGTCCTGTAAATACTCATTGACCACTGAAGTCGGCTTGATGACAGTTTGTTTGACGCGCACAATTTCATTGTCGATTTGAGCTTTGCGCGCTTGCATATCTTTGAAAGAATCGTCATCAATCAGGCCGAGTTCGTGGCCTATTCCCATCAACCTTAAATCGGCATTGTCTTCCCGCAGCATGAGGCGATATTCCGCCCTGCTGGTAAACATGCGGTAGGGCTCGCGCGTGCCGCGGGTCACGAGATCGTCAATCATCACACCCAGATAAGCCTGGGACCGGTCGAGAATAAAGGGTGGTCTACCCTGTATGCGGCAGGCTGCATTGATGCCGGCCCAGATCCCCTGGGCGGCGGCTTCTTCATACCCTGACGTCCCGTTGATTTGTCCCGCCAAATAAAGGCCCGAGATCCGTTTTGATTCCAGGGTTGGTTTGAGCTGGATAGGGTTGACGTAGTCGTATTCGATGGCATACGCCGGCCGCATAATTTCTGCAGACTCAAGTCCCTCGACGGATCGGACCAACTCGATCTGGACCTCCAACGGCAGCGAATTGCCCAGGCCGCTGGCATAAATTTCCTTGCTATCCAGCCCTTCCGGTTCAAGAATGATCTGGTGGCGATCCCGGTCCGGGAATTTGACGATTTTATCTTCAAAAGATGGGCAATAGCGGGCGGATATCCCTTTGACAACTCCCCCGTATAGAGCTGACCGCTCAAGATTCCGGCGCACGATGTCATGGGTTCTGAGACGGGTATGCCCGATATAGCTGGGTATTTGCGGCAGCTTGATTTTCTCCGTGAAATATGAAAACGGCCTGGGTTCGCCTTCCGCCTCCTGGGCATTAAACTTGCTGAAATCGATGCTGGATTTTTTAAGCCGGGGCGGGGTGCCGGTCTTGAGACGGCCGAGTTGAAAACCCAGGCTTTTAAGATTGGCTGCCAGACCATACGCGGCGAACTCACCGGCCCGTCCGGCTTGCATTGAACTGTAGCCGATATGGATCAGACCGCTCAAAAAAGTGCCCGTGGCTAAAATTACGGCCGGTGCCCGGTAGCTAAATCCCGTATTATCCCGGATGCCCGCAATCCGTTCATTTTCAACGAGCAAACTCTCAACCATCGCCTGCTTGAGGTCCAGACCTGTCTGACTCTCAACGGCTTTTTTCATGGCAATATGGTAACGGGCTTTGTCGTTCTGGGTGCGGGAAGATTGAACCGCCGGACCTTTCTTGGTGTTCAGGGTGCGGTATTGGATGGCCGTCTGGTCCGTGATTCTGGCCATCTCGCCTCCCAGGGCGTCGATTTCTTTTACCAGTTGACCTTTGGCCATGCCGCCGATCGAAGGGCTGCAGGGCATTGCCGCCAGTTTATCAAGATCGATGGCCATCAACAGTACCCGACATCCCATGCGGGATGCCGCCAGTGCAGCCTCACAGCCGGCGTGGCCGGCACCAATAACAATGATATCATAATTTGGAGAATATATGGTCATTATGCTTTGCTGGTTGTGTATACCCTATAGTTGCCTAAAATTTTGAAATCAATCTTAGCCGCTGCAATGAAAACCGGCGCCAGTATTAACTGATCCTGGATTATGGTTCCTGGATACTGGATGGTTGTGGATTTCTCCAATCGTGTTTTCTTCGTCATCCAGCATCAAGTATCCAGCATCCAATAAACCAAATTCAAAATCACCAAGCAACACAACACGCCCCGTCCAGATGCTTGCACTCTGTATGGTAAAAACCATGGAGTTTTGGACATTGGATATTTGAATTTGAGATTTATTTGTAATTTGGTGCTTGGGATTTGTGATTTTTTTGATTATACTGCCGCCTATGAGTATGGTCAAGCCATAGCGAGCTGCAATGCCTAATCGATACAACGATTTTAACACCTATCTGCGATCCCTATTCGGCTGTCGGGTACAAAAAATAACGGTTGATGCCGGACTATCTTGTCCCAATCGGGATGGCACGCTTTCCACCGGGGGATGTATCTACTGCAATATCCGCGGATCCGGCACGGGTGCCTTTGCGCAAGGCGTGACCGTGACCGAGCAACTGCGCCGGGGAAAACAAGCTTTGGCCCGGCGCTACAAGGCCAAAAAATTTCTGGCTTATTTTCAGTCTTTTTCCAACACCTACGGACCGCTGCAAAAGCTCAAACTTTTGTATGACGAAGCCCTGGCGGTCGAGGATATTGTCGGACTGTCTATCGGCACCCGTCCGGATTGTGTCGGACTTCCCGTGCTGGAATTATTGCAGGAATACGCTCGAGATTATCTGCTCTGGGTCGAATACGGGCTGCAGTCTGCCAATGATGCCACGCTGTCCCTGATCAACCGGGGCCACGATACGCAATGCTTCAAGGACGCGGTCAAAGCCACCGCCAATCGAGGGATTAAGATATGTGCCCATGTCATTTTAGGGCTGCCGAATGAAACCCGGCAGGACATGATTCATACGGCTAATACTATCGCGGATCTGGCAGTTGACGGCGTAAAGCTGCATCTGCTTTACGTGATTAAAGGCACCGCTTTGGAAACCCTTTACCGGCAGGACCAATTTCAGTGCCTTGAACAGCAGGAATATGTTGACCGGGTTTGCGATTTTCTCGAACTTATTCCCCGTCATATGATCATTCAACGGCTGACCGGAGACCCGCATCCCGCGGAGCTTGCGGCGCCGCAATGGTCTCTCAGAAAATCGGAAACCCTGGCAAAAATCAACCAAACGCTGGAGAAAAGGGATTCGTGGCAAGGAAAAAAGGCGAAGCCTTTTTGATTGCGGATTTCGGATTTCGGAATGACTGGAAGCAGGAACTCGGAATTGTGCGATTGTGGATTTTAGACTGCGGAATGTCATGGAATGGCGATTTTCGAATGAAGAATGACGGATTGTGAAATTCTATCAATATTCTGATATTAAATTTTCAATCCTCAGTCTTCAACTCCGGCTTTGCCGGGTATGGCCTTTAATCTGTCTTCTGACCGCTGCGAGTTGTAAGCTTTGAGCTTTCAGCTTTGAGCTCTACCATTCCGCAATCTGCAATCCGCAATCCGCAATCCGCAATCGACATTATCTTCCGTCTTTGGTGCCGTTTGTTTTGTGGGTCGTTCTGGTTTTGAGCCGGGCGATATGCTTCAAATACATTTGGGCATCTTCATCTTCGTATTTCGCCGCTTGTATAAAATCTGCCATGGCCTGGTCTTCTTTCCCGTTCAATAGCAAAACCCGACCGCGACCATAAATATACAGCCCGTTTTGGGGTTCCATCTCAATGGCCTTGTCCAGCAGGGGCATGGCTTTGTCGAATCGGCCCAACTGGCCGTAGGATATGCCCTGTTCGAAATAGACGCCACTTCGACCCGGGTCCAGCTCAATGGCTTTTTGAAAATATTTGACGGCGGCGCGGTCATTGCCGTAAGTGGCACAGAGAGCACCTTTGTCAAACCAGTACCCGGCATCCTGGGGCGAAGCTTTCGATTCGGCAGGATTTTCATCGATGTCACCGGGCTTAATTCGCGGGTTGCTGGCATTTGCTGCGAATAGGGTTTTCGAGTTTAATGGCATGTTGTCCGGATTCTGCGCCGCTGTCGGGACTGAAAAAAAACTAACGAGAACCAGTGCCAGCAGGCAAATGGAAATTGTGGCCGGAAAAGATTTGAGTTTCATGATAGTCACCTCTCTAATATTTGAGAAAAGCCTTTTTGTAACCTCTTTATATGGTATAACCCATAGGAATTTAAATTATAAAAAACTAAACAATACACCAGGCAACGTAAATTGCAGGGTCAAACAATCGACATCGGGTCTCAAACGATAATATCGGCTGTAATATCAAAAACTCAAATAAATAGTGCTTTTTTCAACAAAGCAGTGAAATCTTTGTTGACGTAATTCCTAAAAAAAATTTTTTTTCTGTCATCTGTCATCTGTCATCTGTCATCTGTCATCTGTCATCTGTCATCTGTCATCTGTCATCTATCAGCTATTAGCTATCGGCTATGAGCTATGAGCTGTTTCTCCTCCCTCCATCGCCCATACTGCATCACTTGGGAATAAGTTTTAACGGCTCTTTCGGTGGAATCAAAAAAAGGAATACCGCCCTGACAAAGCTCCTGTGAATTAGCCGGGGCCGAGCCGGGAATTTTGACCGCTAAGATCGGTTTCTTGCAGTCGCGGAATACCTTAATCAACCCGTGGTTGTATATTTGATTTGATTCGGGATTCAGGCCGCACCCTATGACAATAATCGCATCAACTTGCGGGTCCGCTGCAACTATGCGGGTGCTTTGAAAAAATATGTCCAAATCGAAATGGGCTGCAAGACTGACGTCGACCGGATTCAGCAGGCTGGTGCCGGAATGGGTGATTATGCGAGACAGGTTATAGCGGGTTTCCTTTGAAAGGTCGGACAGATGGAGTCCATGCCGACCGCAGGCTTCAGCGGCGGATACTGCCAGACCGCCGGGTCCGGAGATAATGGCCATGCGGTTTCCCGGAGTGGCCGGCAGCATGCTGAAGCCCATTAATGCATCGGTCAGGGCCTCAAATCCCACTACCGGTATGGCGCCGGTCTGGCGAACTACACCCTGCCATATGTTTGGTGGTTGCGCCTGAGCCCCGGTGTGAGATGCGGCAGCCCGGGTTCCTTCCGGCGTCAACCCTACCTTCCAGAGGAGGACCGGTTTTTTTAAAGATGCCTGCCGCAAGGCCTCAAGAAAATAAGGCCCATTCTGAATTCCTTCGATGTAGGCCCCGATCAGGCGGGTATCAGGATCACTGCCCAGGTACATTAAAAAATCCGCCGCCGTCAGGTCGCATTCATTGCCGGAACTGATGACCTTGCTGAAACGAATATTTTTTTGCTCGGCAATCATTCCCAAAATGTTGGTTAAAGAGCCGCTCTGTGAAATCAGGCCCGCGGGGCCGGGAATTTTGGAAACCTGGGGAAAAAACGATAGGCCGGTTTTAGGGCAATACAAGCCCATGCCGTTGGGTCCGATGATGCGCATGCCGGCTTTGCGCGCCACCCGGACGAGTTCCTGTTCCAGGGCGGCGCCTTTTTGGGTGCCGGTTTCGTTGTATCCGGCGGTAAACAGCACGGCTCCTTTAATGCCTTTGGCGGCGCATTGTTGCACTACTTTGAGACTGTTTTCGACCGGCACCAGCACGATCGCCAGATCCACCGGACCTGGAATGTCGCTGACGGTCGGATACGCTCTCAAACCATCTATTTCCTGGGCACTCGGATTGACCGGATATATCTTGCCGTCAAAGCCTTGGTCCAGCAAGGCTGTCAAAAATACCCGGCCGACTTTCATTTCCCGCGGTACACCAACTACCGCCACCGAACGCGATTTGAAAAGACCGTCGATTTGAGCGATCACACTCTGGTTTGATTTCATTGAACCTCTCTAATGAATTGAATGGGTTGATTCGATTGATTGAGTTGATTAGCTTGAATGACTTGATTAAGGCCAATAAGTTGCTTTAATTGATTAAATTGGTTTAGTATGGTGATTCTTCTTATTTGGCAAGTAGGATGTATTTCTTTTTGGTATTTTATTCACTGTGTCCTTGCTTTGTGGATTTCAAAATATTAATATGATTTAAAATATATAATCTTTCGCTCTATTTATTGATACCCAACCCGGATAAACCGGAAATACGAAACTCGAAAATCGAAATACGAAACAAATCCGAAATTCCAAAATTCAAATGTCTCAAACAAGATTATCGTCGTGACAAAGTTGAATTCAATTCAAATCTTTGTAAATGCTTGTATTTTAGTGCTTTACAAAGATGTAAACAAATGTTTTGCACAATTTGCGCAAAACTGAGTTGGTAACTGTCTAATCGACCAATCAACTTAATTTGCACAATCAGCTTTTGATAATCTCGTAAAAGGTCAAAATTTTCGAATTTCAATCTCATAACCTATTGAAATTATTAAATTAAGAATTTTTTTGTGCTTTTTGCGCCTTTTTGCGGCTATATCAATTTTTTTTAATAAACTTGGTCAACATAATCAACTAACTTATCCTGATGCGCATTGCGCAGCACCCCGGGTCTGAAATAGAGAGGAGAACACTATGCAGCAGTATACCATCCATCCCCTGGTAGTCGGAATCAATGAGACCGATCAAGGCGTGATGACCTATTTGCGCGACTACGGCAAGCGGATTTATCTCCCGATTTATGTTTTTTACCTAAGCGGCGGGGACAAGAACATTCTGATCGACACCGGATTGGAGCAATTTGTTGTGCCCGATGGTGCTGAAGAGCAATGCGGCTTTCAAATATTAGAATTCGAGGATGCCCTGGCCACGGTCAATCTGAAGCCCGAGGATATTGATATCATCATCCATACGCACCTGCACAATGACCATTGTGAAAACGATTATCTGTGCCCGAATGCCAAAGTATACGTGCAGAAGGCCGAATATGACTTTATGCAGGACCCGCATCCCGTCGACCACCGGTATTATCCGGATGTCTTAGATGAAAATGAGATCGTCGAGATTGAAGGTGATGCTGAAATTGTGGACGGAATCGATGTGATTTTTTCACCCGGCCATTCGGTGGGCGGCCAATCGGTGGCGGTAAACACTGCCGGCGGACGGGCGATTATTACCGGATTTTGCTGCAATGACAAGAATTTTCCATCCACTGGACCCGCCATCGCACCCGGTGTGCACCTTGATTTAACCGAAGCCTATGACTCGATCCAGAAAATTAAGGGCATGGCGGATATCCTGATTCCGCTGCATGATCTGGCGGTCGGTAAAATGAGATCAATACCTTAGAATCTGAAGACTAATTGTGTGGGTATCAAGCCCGGTGATATTGCGCAATGGTATAAGGTATAGGGCACAAGGTTTAGGGTATAAGGTTTAGGGTGTAGGGTTTAGGGTATAAGGTATAGGGTATAAGGTATAAGATAAAAGGCATACAGTATAGGGTTTAGGGGCAGTTGGTCAGAGTGGCAGGGCTTTAAGCCTTACACCTTACACCCTACACCTTACACCCTACACCATATACCGTGTTTTTTTGAAGCGACGAGGACCTTAAACACTTAATCGGACAAAACCAACCAATTGACATATGGCTACCATAAACGATCTCGTACTTATATTTTTGGAAGATGAACCCCTTACTTATGCCAGAATTGAAGATATATCGGCTGATTCAAAGCCTGAATGGTATCATGTCAAGCTGCTCCTGCTTCAGGTTCCACTTCAGATCGTCACCTGGATTTTAAGGGATATTTACATTGAAGGCACTGAATTTACCATGCAGGGCAAACGCATGCGACTGGAAAAAGTAGTGGTTCCGGATGACCCGCTATCCCGGGAAAAGATAACTAAAGATGAAGACCCGATTGATCCGAAACCAGATAAAAGCACGGGCCAGGCCAAAGTGATTTCATTGACGGATCTTAAAAAGAAATAGATATTCATAATTGAGGGATTTAAGGATTGAGTATTTTTGGGATTGGATAATAAAAGAATTATATAGATCGCACTCTTTCAACTCCTAAATTCGCGATTCCTGAACTATCCCTTTTTCAATTCCTAAATTCTCAAATCCCTGAATCCATAGATTCCCGAATTATTCCTTAAATGCAACTCAAATGAAATCTACTGAGAAAATCGTCATATCCGCCTCCCGCAGAACGGATATCCCGGCCTTTTACATGCCCTGGTTTATGGAGCGAATCAAAACTGGATCCTTTGAAGTCGTAAATCCCTTTAACCAGCGTGTCTCTGTCGTACCGGCAACCCCACAAAAAGTACATACTATCGTATTCTGGTCCAAGAACTTCGGACCATTTATTGACGGGGGCTATGGGGAGCGTTTGCTTCGGCGAGGCTATAATCTTTTTTTCAATTTCACCATCAATTCGGACAACACGATCCTCGAACCCAACGTGCCGCCGATACAGGAGCGTATCGACCAGCTTGAATATCTCAGTGATCGCTTCGGGCCCCGTTCGATAAGCTGGCGATTCGACCCCATATGCTATTATCAGATCGGGACAGGCAGCTTGCAGGACAACCTCGGCGATTTCGCCACCATCGCAAAACAGGCTGCCGCCGCGGGTATCGAGCGGTGTATTACCAGTTTTATGGATCATTACCCTAAAGTGCACAAACGGCTTGCATCCCGACCGGGGCTGGTATTGATCGATCCGCTGCCGGGTGCTAAAGTGGAAACCCTTATCGCGATGGAAACCCGGCTGGCAGGACTGGATATTCAGCTATCCACTTGTTGTGAAAAAAAAGTCATGGCAGGCTTGCCGCCGGATTCCTCAATTATGCCAAGCTCGTGCATACCCAACGATCTATTGATGGATATGTATGGCGGCAATGTCTCGCGGCGCAAAGATGCGGGTCAACGGGTCAAAGCCGGCTGCGAGTGCCGGAAATCAGCCGACATCGGGTCTTACCGGCATCAACCGTGCTTTCATAACTGCCTCTTTTGCTATGCTAATCCTGCTTCCGGGGCCGGTGATATGCGGAATCTGAAATTTCGCACACAACCATTGCGATCTTTTGGAGATACCTGATAAATCCGGGATTGCCCGTTGTAAGTTGTTGGTTGTGCGTTGGTGTGCTAAACGGCAACGGAGCTTTAAACCCGGCATCTCCTGGTTTAGTGGTGCCACCAGGATTCTAAAACAGATTCTAATGGCGCGCCGAATCAATTCCGCGGTGTCCGCCTGGGCGCTCAAAATCAGTATGTCATTGCTGAGCAAGCGGTGGCCTGATAACAAATCACTTTCAACTCACGACCTACAACAAACAACTTACAACGGACAACTCACAACAAACGGCGAAAGCTCATGAAAATCGGTAACGTCAATTTAGATAACAATGTCATTCTTGCTCCCTTGGCGGGAATCACCAACTTACCCTTTCGCCTATTAGCCAAAAAGGCGGGCTGCGGCCTGGTCTGCTCGGAAATGGTCAGTTCCCACGCGCTCGTCTACAAATCCCAAAAGACCGCCCGAATGCTCGATTCCGTGGCCCGGGAGAAACCTCTCTCGGTTCAAATTTTCGGTTCGGAGCCGGGAATTATGGCCGCTGCGGCTGCCATTGTGGAGGATACGGGGGCTGACATTCTCGACATAAATTTCGGCTGCTCCGTCCGAAAAGTGGTCAAAACCGGCGCGGGGGCGGCCCTTATGCGAACCCCGGATTTGGCCCGGGATGTAATCCGGGCGGTGCGTCAGGCAATTCGGATCCCGCTGACGATTAAAATCAGAAGCGGCTGGGAGGCCTCCGGTGAACAAGCCTTGAACATCGCTCAGATAGCCCAGGACTGCGGCGTGGATGCCGTCGCCGTACATCCGCGCACTGCCAAGCAAATGTTTGGCGGACGGGCCGACTGGTCCATCATCGCCGCGGTCAAGGAAAAAGTATCCATACCGGTTATCGGCAACGGGGATATTTTTTCAGGGCAGGATGCCATTCAAATGCTGTCGGAAACCGGGTGTGATGCCGTCATGATCGGCCGCAAGGCGATTGGCTATCCGGGCATATTTCGCCAGGTGGTGGCAAGCATTAGCGGGGGCCAAAGTGTGGCTGAAGATCTCACCGACCGTTTTGATATAATGATTCACTACTTGAAGGCCAGTGTAAAATATTTGGGAGAAGAGACGGCCTGCCGAATGATGCGCAGCCGACTGGGCTGGTTCACCAAGGAAATGCACCACAGCAGCAAATTTCGGGAGTCCATCAAGCATCTGTCGACTGAAAAAGAAGGCGTTGAGCTGATCGACGCCTACCGGGAATTTTTAGAAATTTAACAATTAATCTGGTGCGATATGGGGTATAAATATAGTTTTTACAATAAAATTCAGTAAATCAGAGAATTGCCTAAAATTGCAAAATACCTAAAGTGCCTAAAATAAAGGTATCCTATCACCTTCCCACCTTCTCACCCTCTCACCTTCCCAACTTCTCACCTTCTATCTCGACCCCTTCCCACCTTCCTTTTTTTTCAATTTCCGACTTTGCCTCGCCTGAGCTTGCCGAAGGCCGCATTCCCACTTCCACATTCCAATCAGTCTTTCCTCCTGACCGTGCTGCCTGCCTTAATCCCGTCACCTTCCACAAGTTTGGCCTCGGTTTGATTCTCGGTGATGGCCATAATCTGGATTTCACCGATTTTCAACCCGGGTGTAAAAAAGCGCTGGCCGCCGACGCCTTCGATAATACGGCTGCTGTCATAGACTTCCAGAATATCCCCCAGCTTCAGTCCGGTCCGGGTTCCTGACGGTATCATGAATTTGTCGTCCTCGATTTTGGTGATGTAGCCCGTCCAGGGCTGATCTTTGATCGTATCGCAAATGCTATCACCGACATCCGTCAGCAGCTTGTTTAAGGTCTGATTCAGCTGGGGAAGTTCGATCTTGTCACTTTCCTGGATAATTTGATACTCGATGTCGTCGATTTCAATCTGGCGTGTAAATGTTTCGTCGAGAAGTTTGGTGGCTGTGCTGGTGTCATTGACTTCCACCCGAATAAAAATCTGAACGAGATGATGCGTATCTTTGGTGATCCAGACGCCCCGGAGTTCGTCCAAGATGCGGATGTCCTCCAGGCTGCCGGTCACGACCGCGTTAAGACCTAACTTGCGGCCCAAGACTGCCAGAGTATAATTGTCTGTTATGCCGGTTTGCAGCCGGGGTGGTTTTTTTATTAAGTTTATAAGACTACCAGGTCCCTGATCCGTTACCTGGACTCCTTGGCAGGTGGTGTTGATGTAATCGGGCAATCCTTTGTGAAATATTTTTTGAAATTCCCAGCTTTCGTGCAGCGAGTTGTTTTCAAAATTGAACATTCCAATCGTTCTGATCAGATCCTGATCATCCAGCGTAATCGTGCGTGTAATGGAGCGCGTGGTTCTTTTGATGGTCTTCGTGGTTTTTTCCACCGTAGCTTCGATCGGCTCAGGAACCGAACAGCCCGCGTTGAGCCCCGCAATAGCAAACAAAATTAAACTAAAGGTAATTAATTGAATCCGCTCGAAGATGGTTTGTGAATCGGCCGCTTTCGTCATCGATAGAAAATTCCGCTGTTTTGAGCTTTCTCGTATTTAGGCTCCAAAATCATTTGCCTAACTAAATAAATAATTCGAGGTAAGATGTCAATTAAACAGTTGAAGTGGCGCTGAGAATTGGCTCCGTGCACCCGACTTTATTGTATATTTATTGAAATCCTATCCTATTTGCGCAGGATTTTGGTCAAATGGAAATTGATTATTAAAGTAATTATATCGATTTTAATGGATTAGATAGAGCGAATTTAATGGATTAGATAGAGCGAAGGGATACCATAATTCTTCAATCTTCAATTTTCAAATACTCATTTCCGGCTTCGCCGGTTTGGGGATAGCTCCTTGACACTTATCACAATATCTGATAACAGTTTAAAATTATTATATAAAGAAAACGAAAAAAGGATGAGTTTATGGGTAATATCGACGAGCAAATACTGCGAGCCACGAAAGAAATCGTAGTGAAATTTATTGAAGCCGGCAGAATCTCGCCCAGTGGATTCCACGAGACATTCAAGGACATTTATAATACCGTGGAAAAAACCACCAAGGAGTCCTTAAAGCAATCCCGGCCGGAGGTCGGTCCTGATCCTGGAAAATCGAAAAAGCCGCAAAAGAAAACGAAATAGAAATCTTGACCGTTAAGAGGTTCGAAGGTTCAGAGGTTCGAAGGTTCAGAGGTTCAAGGTTCAGAGGTTCGTCCCCATTCCCACTTCCGAATTCACCTGCCTGCTGCCTTTCCTATGAGCTGTGAGCTATGAGCTATCAGCTAATCCCGCTTCCCAACCCTTTTATCCAAGCTATTTTCTTTCCCCATTCCATATTCCCGCTTCCGAATTCACCTGCCTTCCTGCCTTTCCTATGAGCTGTGAGCTATGAGCTATCAGCTAATCCCGCTTCCCAACCCCTTTTATCCAAGCTATTTTCTTTCCCCATTCCGCATTCCCGCTTCCGAATTCACCTGCCTCCCTGCCTTTCCTATGAGCTGTGAGCTATGAGCTATCAGCTAATTCCGCTTCCCAGCCTAGTGTGCCTCTTCCCAGTTGTTTCCATGGGCAATATTAATTTTCAAGGGCACTTTAAGCTGCCAGACACCTTCCATGATGCCCTTGATCAGCCGGACAAATTCCTGGTGTTCATCCGGTGGCACTTCAAAAACCAGCTCGTCATGGACCGTCAACAGCATGGCTGACTGCATCTCATTTTCCCGCAGGGACTTGTCCACCCGGATCATGGCCACTTTAATCAGGTCCGCCGCGCTGCCCTGAATCGGGGTGTTAATGGCAGTTCGTTCGGCTGCCTGACGGATAATATGATTGCTGCTGTTGATATCCGGCAGGATGCGAATCCGGCCCAGCAGGGTGCTGGTGCGCTGTGTTTTTCGAGCTTCGGCAATGGTTTGATCCATAAATCGCTTTACCCCCTGGTAGCGATCAAAATAATGGTCAATATATGTTTTAGCCATCTTCTGGCTGATTTCAAGTTGCTTTGAAAGTCCGAATGCGCTCATGCCGTAGATTATGCCGAAATTGATGGCTTTGGCTTGCCTTCTCAGTTCCCCAGTTAATTCGGTGGGCCTTACTTGGAAAACCTCGCAGGCAGTGCGGGCATGGATATCCTCATCGTCCTGGAAGGCCTGGATCAGGATTTCGTCTTCCGAGCAATGGGCCAGAACGCGGAGCTCAACCTGGGAATAGTCGGCTGCCACCAGTTGCCAGCCCGGTCGCGGTATGAACGCCCCCCGAATCTGGTGTCCTTCTCTGGTGCGGATGGGGATATTTTGCAGATTCGGGTCCGAGCTACTCAACCGCCCGGTGGCAGCCACGGTCTGGTTGTAAGAGGTATGAATGCGTCCGGTATGTGGGTTGACCAGATCCATCAAGGCATCGGTGTAAGTGGATTTGAGCTTGGCCAGGCTGCGGTGCTCCAAGATCAGAGCCGGTAGTTCATGGTGACCGGCCAACGCCGACAGCACATTCACATCGGTGGAATAACCGGTTTTCTTTTTCGTCTTTTTTTGAACCGGCAGTTTGAGCTTTTCGAACAATATGCGGCCCAGTTGCTGGGATGATTTTATATTAAATTCTTCTCCCGCCAGGCCATAGATACTGCCTTCCAGGGCATCGAGCTGCTGCTCAAATGAATCGGACAGTTCCCGCAGACGCCGGACATCAATGCCGGCGCCCAGCATTTCCATGCGCATCAGGACAGGAACCAGGGGCATTTCGACGGACGACATCAATTCATCCAGTCCCAATTCTTTCAGCTTCGGCAGCAGCACGTCCCGGACCATCAGGGTAATATCTGCATCCTCGCAGGCGTACGGTACGGCTTTTTCCAGCGGCACCTGTGAAAACAACGGGGCTTTTTTTCCCTTGCCGGCAACCTGCTCATAAGTGATGGTTTTATGGCCTAAAAAATCCAGGGCGATTTGATCCAGATTATGAGCTCGTTTGGATGGGTTTAAAATATATGATGCCAACATGGTATCAAACACAACGCCGCGCAGATTGATACCGTTGCGTTCCAGCACAATCCAATCATATTTGATATTCTGGCCGACTTTTTTTATTTGCGGATTTTCCAACACCGGCCTGAGTTTATCCAGGACATCGTGCAGCTTGAGCTGATCGGGCGCGCCCAAATAGTTGTGTCGACAGGGAATGTAATAGGCCTGATTGGAATCCGCTGCAAACGATAAGCCGACCAGCTCGGCCAGCATGGGATTGGTTGAAGTGGTTTCCGTATCCAGGGCAAACAGGCCGGCCGTTTCAAGCCGTGAAATCAGATCGGAAAGTTGGCCCTGATCCATCACGGCCTGATAATCTTTGCTGCCCAGGTCGGCCTGCCCGGGGACCGACTGCTGCAATTGGTGAAATTCAAGCTCCTTGTATAATTCAGCCAGTGCTTCACCGTCGGGCGCAGTGACTTTGAAGTTGGCCGGATCCAAAGAAAACGGCACTGCGGTATTGATGGTGACCAGCCGGCGGCTGAGAAAGGCCTGTTCCTTGAAGTTTTCCAGATTTTCGCGCTGCTTTTTTTTGGTAATCGAACCAAGCTGTTCATACAACTCCTGCATGCTGTTGTGAGCCTTGATCAAGGCGAGGGCCGTCTTCTGGCCGATACCCGGCACTCCCGGGACGTTGTCCGCCGTGTCTCCGGAAAAACCTTGCACATCAATCATTTGGCGGGGTTCGATGCCGAATTTTTCTCTTATGGATTGAAAATCCGTGGCGCTTTCTTTCATGGGATCCCAGATGGTCGAATTTTCGGTGACAAGCTGCATGAAATCCTTATCGCCGGTAATCATGATCACCCGGAAACCTTTTTTTCGGCTAGGCGTGCGAGGGTGCCGATAAGATCGTCGGCTTCATATCCTTGCATTTCTATGATCGGAAGATTGAAGGCGGCAGTTATTTTTTTGATATACGGGATTTGAACCGCCATATCTTCCGGCATGGGGGGCCGGTTGGCCTTGTATTCCGGGTACATTTCATGGCGAAATGTGGGGCCTCTGGCATCAAAGAACATGCCGGCATAGGCCGGATTGCGATCGTCCATCAGCTTTATCAGCATGCGGGTAAAGCCAAAAACGGCGTTGGTCGGCAGCCCGCTGGAATTGGCCAGCCCCCGGATGGCGTGGTAGGCGCGGTGGATATAGGCTGTCCCGTCGATGAGATAAATCGTTTTTTCTTCAGTCATTTCGAGCTCCGATTCTGCAATGGTGCGGTAAACATTGTAATTTGATTTTTTATGGAATGGATTCGATTCAAACAGAAATGTATTGACAGGATCTAATGGATTGGCTGGATTCTCTTGAGCATTTTCCGGCGGAAAATGCTCATACCCGAATCACCTCCGGCGTCGGAATACATATTAACCTATGAATCCAGCTGAAAGCCCGCCGACAATGCGGCGGATTAGTCCTGTCTAATTTAAAAATTTAATCGAATCCATTCCATTGATCAAACACCGCTGTCGACAATATCCGGATCAGAATTATATTCTGTAAGTCCCGGGCGACGGGAGATCCCGCCACCCAGGGCAACCGGAATGTATCCTTTGAACGCATCCGAATCCTATAGCAGCAAAGTGGTCAAACAACAATAATGAAAGAACCGGAATCGACCTCAACTTACCGGGGCAGACGTCGCCGACAAAAAAGCTATCAATGCCATTGCTGCGGCCAAGAATTTCGGTTCTGCTGGCGCTGTCGATGCGGTTTCAAAATTTGCCAGCAATGCATGGATGAAAACATATGGGGCATGTCCTGCAATGCCATCACTTGGCAGTGCCCGGACTGTGGGGATCAGAATGGATTCGGGAATCAGTGATTCGATTTTGGATTTGAAAACAGATGACAGAAGACAGATGTCAGAAGTCAGCGGACAGATATCAGAAGACAGAAGTCAGATTTTAGGGGACAAATGACAGCGTACCCGCTTCGCTCGCCGAGTTATGCCTCCTCACGCAGATAACAGAAGAGATTTGAGAAAAATAGACGATGAAATGAAAATATTATGCTCACCCTAATATTTAACCTTCGACGTTTGCTTTTCGATCTTTTTGGCCATTTGGCTTTTTGTGTGTTCTCATCTTCTTACCTTCTCATCTTCTTCCCTTCTCACCGTCTCACCTTCCCAGCCTCCTCGCCTCCCAGCACCTGCCTGCTTTCTTTTCTCCGACTTCCGCATTCCGACTTCCGAATTCACTTATCCTGCTATCAGTGTCCTGAGGACATCCTCTTTGCCCAAAATTCCTACCAGCATGCCGGATTCCAACACCGGCAGGGTGTGATAATTTTTTTCGACCATGAGGGCTGCAATTTCTTCAATGTCGGTTTCGGGGTCGACGGTGACCGGGTCGGCCGTCATGGCTTCGGCCACTTTACTGGCCGCGATTTTTTCAACTTCCTTGTCCATGCGTTTGGAGGCCGTCAAGGATATATAGCCATCCAGCAGCGTAAACAGAGAAGGCAGAGGAATGCTTTTCTGTTGGGCGATGAGATCGCTCTGACAGAGAATACCCACCAGTTCTCCGTCAGAATCGACAACCGGAACTCCGTTGATCCGTTTTTCCAGAAGCAGATTTGCCGCCTGAGCAACTTCCGTTTCCGGCGAAACCGTAATAACATCTGTGGTCATAATATCTTTGGCTTTGATCATGACAGTTCCTTCTTTGGTCGATTAGACGGTTTCCAATCCAGTTTAGCGAAAAATACACAAAACGTTTTTCGACATTTTCTTAGAGCTATGCCATACAGGCATTTAAAAAAAACTGGCATCGAATTCGATTCTTTGTTGATCGGCGTGCAAAAAAAAGGTGCTAAGATGGCATCCATTATGCTTTCTTTTATCTCATTAAACTTATTCAATCCAATTAACTTATTCAACGATTTTATTTGCAAATCTGCGAAAAAAACTTAGTTTACCATTATATCCGTTGCAATGATGGACACACAGGCGAGCAGGAGACCGAATACAATGTCTGATAATTTGATAAGCATTGAAGAGAGAGACGGGCCGCTTCGAGCCGTGTTGCAAAGAATTATGCGCATGGTCCCGGATCGCGATAAAGCCGACAAAAATCTCCAGCGTTTGCTTGCCTTTCGTTTGAGAATCGATGGTGAAGCGGCCCTGAGTGAATACCTGATCCGCAAAATCAGAGAAACCATCAAGTGCGCCTATACCGGCAGCCTCTATGATTTTCTCAAAGACGATCTCATCGAAAAAGAATGCGGAGCCGATGAGGTAGAATCGAACCCAGAACCTCCTGGCGCTGCATAGTTTTAGCATAACGATCCTCAGCACCTCTCCGAATTCGGCATCGCTCGCCGCGTTATAGTTCGGCCACCAGCAGAACTGCGCCAGATCCCAATTCCGAATTCGCATCACCTACAAAATCTCCCGTCATTTATCCTTTCGACTCAATCAATTAAACTGCGATTACCTCAAGTGGACATATTTCTTGACACTTATTTTAAAAAGTGGTAAAAAGAATTGCCACTTAAGAGAAAAATTGGTAAGCATTAATCCAAAATAGAGAAATCCATGATCGAGTTATTGAAAGAAATCATTCTTGATTTTCAAAATGAATCGTTGGAAACCGGTGTAAAACGTCATTTAGGATACGAGCTCGTCCAGGGTAAGGCATTCATATGTATCGGAGTCAGGCGGTGTGGGAAATCAACTTTGCTATACCAGATAATAGACGACTTAAAGCGAAAAGGGGTTACAAGTGATAACCTGCTTTACATCAATTTTTTTGATGACCGGCTAGTAGATGTCAAACGCAGTAATCTGTCTTTAATCACAGAAGCGTATTATTCAATCTATCCGGAGAAAAAGGGGACTGAGACCATATATTGTTTTTTTGATGAGGTCCAGGAGGCGGAGAATTGGGAGCCATTTGTAGAACGGATCCTGCGCACAGAGAAGTGCGAGGTTTTCATCTCGGGCTCATCAGCAAAAATGCTTTCAAGAGAGCTGGCGACGCAAATGCGCGGCCGGTCAATTGCCTGGGAATTGTTTCCTTTCTCTTTCAAAGAATTTGCAGATTATAACAAAGTCGATTATAAAAACCTGACAACCAAAAATCGTCTTATTCTGAAAAACTGCTTTGACGAATATTTTAAGATAGGTGGATTCCCGGAAGTGCGAAATGTTTCAGATAAGTTACGCCTCATGATTCATCAGGAGTATTACAAAACCATTCTGCATCGGGATGTCATCGAGAGATTTGACGCCATTCATCCTCAAGCGGTCGTCCAGGCCGGATACCGCTTGATCAACTCAGCCGGCTCGCTCTATTCGATAAACCGGGTAACCGCATATCTGAAGTCATTGGGCCACAAAATCAGTAAAGGTTTCGTAGCTGGGTGTATTGACTGGTTCGAAGATGCATATTTCCTGTTTTCGGTAAAAATTTTCAGCCAATCAGTCGCAATACAAAATGTAAACGCCAAAAAGGTGTATTGCATTGATCATGCAATGATAAATTCCGTAACTTCAGGTATCTCCGCCAACAGCGGCCATCTGCTCGAAAATATCATTTTTCTGCATCTCAGACGTACGACAGAGAACATTTATTATTATAGAACGAGTAACGGGAAGGAAGTCGACTTTGTCTGGCTGGATCGCCAAAAAAAGAAACATCTTGTGCAGGTGTCTCTTTCAATGGCAGACCTTGTGACAAAAAAAAGGGAGATGACGTCACTAGTCCAGGCCATGGACGAACTTAGTTTGACCGAGGCCTCAGTGGTAACGCTTAATGAGGATCAACAGATAGAAAAAGATGGTAAAAAGATAAGAATAATACCGGCTTGGAAATTTTTAGTGATTAAAAATTAGTCAATTAATCTCCGTGACACTCAGTGGTGAAGAAAACCGAAGAAAAACTTATATTTACCACGGAAGATCACAGATAGACACGGAGAAAAATAGTTAATAATAGACATATGAATAAACTGTTATATGAAAACCTGACCTATAAAATCATAGGTGCCGCAAGGGAGGTATATAAAATACTCGGCCCCGGCTATTTGGAGTCGGTTTACGAAGATGCTTTGTGCTATGAGTTCGATCTACTTGATATCCCTTATCAGAGGCAGATTGATATAGATGTTCAATATAAAGATGTTGTATTTAAAAGGAAGTTTCGAGCAGATTTATTGATAGAAAACAAGGTCCTTGTGGAAAACAAAGCCATAAAAAAAATAACAAATCAAGACGAAGCCCAGCTAATTAATTATCTAAAAACAACCCGGCTGAAAGTAGGATTATTATTTAACTTCGGAGGCGACAAATTTGAAATGCTAAGAAGGGTATATTAATTAATCGAGCCTATCTACATTTTTAAGGTTAGTGTGGCCGTATCTGTCACACCCATGGTGTAAGATCTCCTTAAAAGAACAAACGAAAGGAGATCTTATGAATATCGATCAATTAAGACAACAGTTTCCGGATGAAAAATCATGTCGCCAATTTTTTGAACAC
>Ga0209367_1001314_pt1 | contig 30033 bp, 21 predicted proteins | sample WorMetLIZISLAND2_FD_187412 | JGI IMG/M metagenome (GOLD analysis project Ga0209367, IMG submission 187412) | Marine gutless worms symbiont microbial communities from Max Planck institute for Marine Microbiology, Germany - Olavius geniculatus... ...
CCGGACACATTCCTTATATGTTTACGATAAAGTTTGTAAAATTTACCCCTTTTTGTGCCCCAATTTTTAAAAATTTGCATTACGGCCTGTGGGAACTTAAAAGCGGTATAACTCGGTCCCCGTAAAAGATAATTGCGCGCTGTTTGCACCTATCCCCTATTTTTGGAGTCGGGCAATCTAACAGTGTCATTTAAATGTACCCCCTAATGACCCCTGTTGCCATAGCAACCATTCAAAAATTGCAAAATTTTGCATTACAGCCAATGGAGAGTTCAGCAGGTTTGCAGCAGACATTGTTACATCGCACATAATTTTTTCCTTGCACCAACTTCCTTTACCCACCCGGAGGTATTCTGAAAACAGTAAATAAATTTATTGTCATAAAATCCAATATCAAAAATTTAGACAAAATTTGACTAAAAACAGCAAAAATCAGAGCAAAAAACTTCAACAGTTTACATAGCTATGTAAGGGCGATATGAGTCAAAACTCAAAAACAGCAAAAATGGTTTTGGGGCGATATTATCCCGTGTTGAATTCCAACAATGTAGGACATCATTTATTTAAACGTCGCCAGATAAAGCATTTACTAATTATATATATATTTGCAGCCATGCTACTTAAAAAGTGAACTAAATATGCGGTCGTCCCTTTAGTTGCGGGACAAGTCGTTACGATGGATACATACCTTGGCTTATCTATAATTGTTTGCAAAATTTATCAGTTTTATGGATTTCGTGCTGATAACCGTTTAAATCGATTTTCTTTTGCTTTATTTTATTACGAGTCCATGCAAGACCGACGAAATAAGACAGACAAAAGGACAAACGGACAGACGATAACTACACTGTGTTTCAAAAAACATCCCCGACATTTTCGATTGTTACTTCAACAAAAGTTATCATATTCTAATAATTTTTGGTGTGAATATTTCTGACACAACTTGCAGTCAAATGACCATTTAGCTTTCCACCTCACCCAATGTTTGCTTTTGCACTACCAAGGAAATACAGACCAAGCGAAATATGCGTGGAAATACTCAAAATGTAGAAAAAAACAGTACCGACATTATCGATTATAACTTGAAGAAGCATTGGCAGATTTTAGTGATTTTTGGTTTAAATATTTTTGATACAGCTGGCTATTGAATGATTGTTTAAGTTTCTATTTCACTCAACTTCTGCTCTTGCACTACCTGGGGAAAACCGACCAAGCAAAGTTTGTGTTGAAATGAATGGAAAAACTTCAATAAATTCTATCTATCCACATCTCTGGCCCACAACAGCCAGTCGATTACAAGGTTTAACTGTCGTGCAGCAGTGTGTCTACCAAATGACGTTCAGGAATGTTTATGAATTCAAGAAGTGACTGGTAAAGTCTGGATTAGTCTGAAGCAGAAAGTTATCGATACTGCTGTCAATGAATGCAGAAAGCGTCTCCATGTTTGTGTTCGCACAGTGCGCTCATATTTCAAGCAATTTTGCTGTAGGCAGTTGAAAAATGAAACAGTTGGATGACATGTCAGCCAAAGTGTCAAAGAAAGTTAACAAAATATGTTTTTGTGCGTTATTTAGATTAAGCAATAACACTTGATTGGGTAAAAACTAAAAAGCAATATTTCGTTGGTTCTGTTTTCCCCAGGTAATGCACAGCCAGATTTTGGGTAAGGTGGGAAATTAAACATTTATTTAATGGCAAGTTGTCTCAAAAATATTCTTACCAAAAATTATTAAAAGCTGGAAATTTTTGTTCAATTCACAATCGCAAATAGTTCGGGATGTTTTTTGAGACACAGTGTACTGTACGGCTCGTAAGATTGCCGCATAATAAATACGTAAATTACTGCAATTAATTTAATTAAATAATCTGAGAATAAGTTATGCTTGCAAATGATGTGTTTTTATTCACAAAGTAAAAAGACCAATTCGCTCATCGATGCATTGCTGAATACGGGATAGGCCTATGCATTATTGCCCAACGACGTTCTATATCAGATAGTCAGTCACACGTTGTCATGCCAAGTTGTGCAGTTTGCTGTGTGCGAAGTCGTTTGCAAAGATTAGCCGACGTCGAGACGCGACAGTTCGCGCCATTTTACCATCTGTTCTATATAGGCCGAACTGCGACGGACTGTGACTGGTCGTTCGGGTTCATCCGGCGAATAGACGGCGCAGCACTAACGCAATCCGCGCCGATGAAGTCGGCGACCTCATCATCATATATTTGCCAACCAACTTGAAATGCGAGGTGCTCCAACTTCAGAAATTCCCGTCCTCTGCCGTCATGTCGCTACTGCGTCAGCGGATCAACAAAAGTCAACGACACTCCAGTTTCAGATATAGTTTTGTTGTTTACATCGGCTCGGTGGGTGACAGTAACTTCGATGAACGGAGTTACTCGACGCCGGTTCCCATTACTACTTGGATGCCAGACAGCGAACGCTGGGACATAAGCAGACACATCGCGCGATGCACTAGCCATGGTCTTGCAGTGTAAGCCGGTGTCTGGCTGAAAGCTGAGGAAACGGAGATCGGCGCCGTCCTATGAGTCTTGCGGCTTGTTTACGTTTTGTCATCCGTATGCACCCTGAGTCAAAACGGACAACACACCAAACTCGAAAGTCAAAAGTGCGACTTTGAAATCGGACATTTTGATCCGTTTTAGTCCGCAATTCCATGCAGTGTATGTGGCGGCTAGGCGGGAAGCGTCGTCAGGGATTGCGGAGCTCTGGTTTCTGTTCCGGTTCGATTCAGCGTGACAATCGTGTTATGTTCTGACGCGCGGTTTATGCGTATTATCGACAAACTGTGCACATTGTCTGCAGCGGTATTTCTGCCGAACGAGAATAGAAACTAAAACGATAAATCCGACATAACGTATACGTGGCAATGTATGCTAAAACTGCACGAAACAAAAACCAAAAAAACTCAAGACTGAATAAAACCAACAAAAAATCTTTTAGAGTTAGGCTTATACAATATTCAGTGAATATCTTTCGCTTGTTGACAGCGTTGTATTTTGGTGAATCTACATAACTTATCAAGTGAGTGTTGTCGTCATAACACAATTAGTGAAGTGCGCCTTTAAACTGCATATTGTGAGCTAAATGAGCTAAAATGTAACAGGCAGACGGTCATCAGTATGTGACGCGCACGTGGTTTTAACCGTCTGCTGGCGGGGCGGCTGTTCTGTCCTGTCCACTATCTTGACCATGCAGTGGTTCCATCGATCCCCGCTGAGGATAGGAGGCTGAGTGCATGCATGGTTCCATCGATCGGTCTCTGCTTTGCGTCTACAGGGGCGTTTCTCTATGTGCGTGTGGAGTTAGTAGGCCTACATGTAGCTGTTGCGATAAACAGCTCAAGAGAATGATAAGCTTTTTAGCTCGCTTTGCACCGTTTATCGTAGTCTACTGCATTTTGAACGACCTCAGGGACACTATAGCTGCCGACGAACGTCTGAAATCAGATATAATGCTCGTTGGTCGTCGCAAAATAAGCTAGCCGTTGTCTTTTCAAGTTTGTGTAACTTCTGGGTGTTTAAAATTTGTGTTTTCGCATAAATTCACGGTTGTTTTGTGCATCATGCGATTTACTTATTTTTTTACTTACTGTGGAACTGTGGAATCAACTTGGTCCGGTTGATTTTTCAGTGTCCCCATCGTTATTTTAAGTTCAACTTTATCACTTCATACTTTAGCAGCCACAGAATCATGTAATTCCCGTACAGCTACGTGACAGAACGATAAACTGCTACTAATGGCGCGCCGTGTAATTGCCAATTTGCCACTTTCCGCTCGGCGTTTACTGCCACCCGGAGAGAGAGAGTTTTCCTTCAGCAGTCTGATGTTGTCCTTTGCTCTGTCGGATCCGAGTGCGTGCATGCCAGGTCGACGCGGTTTTCTTCACAGACAATAATACTCGTAGTCAGAGCCAGTGCTAGACACCGCACCGCTGCAATGGATAGGCGGGTTTGCATTACGAGCTTATACCACCCCAGACAGTGCGGTGTCGTAATCGAGCCACGCTCAGATGGCATAGACCTCACCGTCGTTTGCTTTGTGACGCACAACAGCAGTCGACAGTTGTGAAAACGCTACCAGTTTGAGTCAGCTGAGTCTGGTTTAAGCGAAAGATTGCAGCTGCTCCCACATCGCTTGTTTTCTGCAACCGTTTAGAGCATAGATGTAAAAAACATTTTTTGTTTTTAAAAAGTTAAAAAACATGTTTTTAATGTCTTTTAAAAGTTTTTTTAAATTTTTTTAAAGTTTTTTTTATATTTTAGAAAATGTTTTGTGCTTTTTAGTGTCGTATTTTTTGTTCTTGCTAAAACATAAACGTAAAAAATTACAAATATGATTTTTATTTTTTATGGGCAAATTGCGTTCAGCTGTTTTTGACTTGTACATTCAAAACATTTCGGTTTTTAGTCTTTACAAATGGCAAGTTTTTGTTTTTAATCATTTGAGTTAGATATTCTTTGCATGTATAATAATGGCGAAACATCTGCAGTTTAATGTTTGTAATGCATGTTTTATAATGTTTTTTATAAACGTGAAAAAACATGTTTTTAATATTTTTTTATTTGCAAATCAATGTTTTAACATCCATGGTTTAAAAACACACCTGTTTAATTTTTCCTTTCTCTCCCAACTAAACTCATTTTCCCGTGCTTTCGGCGGTAATTTAGCAGTTTTTTTTTAAAAAAAACATTAAACCGTTATAAATAACTTTTGGATACGTATGTATGTATGTATGTCCGTGTGATAAAGAGACGCCAGGCGGCCGGACGCGTTTCAAGCGTCAATCGTGACCGGAGTGTGATTATGAACGATTATAGCACTGTGTTACTGTGGCGAGAGATAGGAAAACAATGTAGGCCTAAGTCGCATTTACAACAAAAAGAAATAAGTGGACTTTTGGCTTAATATAGTAACGTACGGACAGACGGTCACGCTGACAGTCGGATCGGCGACACAGGCGTGCAGTTGTAGTCCACGTCACAAGCGTAATTGAAGTGTGGACGTAGGAGTGATGATAATGGACGCAGTAAGTAACGGACAGGTGTAGGGAAAGTGACAGCAATTTTTGCCAGAGTGAGGATTTTTAGCGACTGTGGATCCATGCGTCAGATGAAATCAGCGATGACACAGAAAATCTGTTCTTCCCGTATATAGCTCGATGTCAACATGTTCCGTTCAACTTCATAGCCGATGCTCGTAATTTAGCCTCGCCGAAAGAAGCATCTAAATATATTTGTAGCCGCGTTAATAAGTTGATTGAATATTTCAACGGAGAAAAGCAGCAACGGTTGCCGAGGTTGTGATAACACATAAGCAAATACAATCCCCAATGTGCCAGTTGTATAGCTGAAGAGAAATTCTTCGAAGTGTAGCGGCAAACGTATCACCCGAATGTTGTTCGCATCTCTAACAGCGATTGCCGAAACGTTCCAACCCCTGTCCTTGACTGACGTCACTGTATCGACCCACGTGATCTCATGTGATGTCACGTGACATGTTCGACCGTTTCCGGTCGCTATGACCCGACGATTTGAGGTCACGTGGTCCGTCTGACGTATTGACGAGTAACGCGACGACATAACGTCAGCTGTGACGTCACTTATGAGTCACGACGTCATCTGTGACGTCACGGATGACGTTGTCTCTCACGCATCAGCCTGTCGGTCGATTGCCGTTCGTTCACTCGTATTGATTAGACGGTTGTAGTTGTATTGTCCGTCTTGCTAACGCAAACGACGGATGTGTGTCGTCTCCTATAAGGGGCCTACGTTGTACTGCAGAAATTGATACAGAATATTCCACTTATCAAAATTATTATCTCCGCCAAGTTGAACGTAATGAACATTGGAGGAGATTAAGAGACTGGTCGTTCTGTCCATCGTTCTGTGTGTGTACACGATGACTCATCATCATCTCCACATGTCATATGCAACCGGCAGGAACGGTGGCGCCCTCCTGTGAAAACTTCTACATTTTACAACTGGTAGTAATGTTTAAATCACTTCACTTGGAGGAGATGATGCACTCTCGCGAACACCTTCTAGTTGTTACTGCTGCTGATATTACAATTGTATGGTTATTAGATAATATTTTTTATTAACTACAGTGTGTTTCGACTTTGGTGATCTGAAGTTTGCGACTTCTTAAGTAACTAAACCCAAAATAAACCGCCATCCAGTCCCATGCGTAACCATTTCATAACTCTACTTTTTGGCTAACCAAACTTACCTATAGTCGAAGTGCTCACTTTTTTGGCGAGTGCATTGCGTCATTAGCGATTAGCAATAGGCTTTATAGAAATATGTTTTAGCAATGGAACTGATGTTTACACAGAACGATACCGGCAGTATCGTCCAAACCTCCCGGTGACTGTTTTTTTGCATCGATCCCTCATTACGCTACGGTTTGTTAACCCTGTCCGTCTTGGCGGCTGGCGGCGACAGACTAACCCTATAGGCACACCGAATCACTTCAAGAAACTCAGGCTTCGGGCTATACGGCAGATCATTAGCTGCTCCAAAAGCGACTTCGGATTCCGTCTTGGTCTTCTACGGTTCGTTGTCAGGGAGAGGAGTCTGTGGGGGGCGTTTCCCACTTTCTTCCAGGGGAGGAAACGAGTTTTTCTCCCTATTTTGCCCAAACCATTAATAAGTCTCAGAGTTGCGTTTGCTTGCTTACTGAAGCACAGCCTCGGATAGCATCTGCACAACTTTTCGTTATTTTTGTACAGATTCGCAGTTATATTCATCGTGCATTATGTATAATTTTATTGCATTTTGTAAATAATTTTGCAGTTTTAAAACAAAAAAGCATGCACTAATTTTCAGCGAGATTTTACTTCAAGTCAAACTTATGGGGTGTTTACACGATCTAGCAAACGTCCAGCAAACTTCCAGCAAATGTCCAGCACCTGTATTTTGAATACATTTGCTGGAAGTTTGCTGGACGTTTGCTAAATCGTGTAAACACCCTATTAGTTGCAGGCATCTTTGCCCCCACTACTTGCAGCTCGCTTCTAGGCTGAGTTCGTTATTCAAGAATGTTGCGTCTGATTGATGGAAGCTTTGAATTGTCGCGCCGCCGCCGGCCAAGCGACTTGTAGGAGGACTAAAGACGCGTATAGAGCGACGTAACTGAACTGAACTGACACGCTTTAGTTTTTGACGAACTGACCAACGGGCAAACAGGGCGAGCCAACTGGTCATTGGTTGACGCGTACGTTAGCGTAGTCACACAGGCCATCGACGTTGTTAGAGGGTGCCTACTGTAATGCATTACTGCTTGCCCATTGGTCAGTTTGTCAATAACTAAGCCATGTCAGTTCAGCTCAGTTTTGTTACGTAGCTCTGAACGCGCCTTTATATTGTACTGTGGGACCATAACAACCGTCCGTGGATGCAGGCTTGCATTGCCTCGCTGTCTCATGTCTTTTCACGTCACGTCGACAAACACGACGTCAGCTAAAGAGACAAACGTTTTTGTTGTCGACATCGAACGACAAAAGTTGCCGGTCACTGGTTACATTGTTATAGAAAGACTAGACAAAATTGTTTGAAAAACTGTTTAAAGCTGTATTTGTTAGGAAAATAAAACATCGGGCTTAGTGAACTGTATTTATTATTCCGTTGTCACATGATAGAAGTGACAGCACGTGCGCAGCGTGCAAATGACACGGAGATTAAAACAATAATTGTTTTACCGCCGCAAAACACGTGCTTGCGAAGTAAATAATGAAAATAAAATCACACCAATCTTGCACTGACTGCATGTGGGAATTAAAAGTCCTGTCCTTCATCGGCGTCGACTTGCTGACGAGAAATGTGCGTGTCTGTCACGGGCTTGTGTGAGTGATGATGATGGGGACAACTTATTATTCACAGGAGCCGCTATCACGAACTGCCTTGTACCGCCTTCACGCCAAATAACGTACACGTGACACAAGTGAGAAGTACTCAATACTGATGGGTTATATTTTGATTTTGACAGTGAGACGAAACGGTATAAGAGAAAAGCGCACTAAACTTGCGTAAAGAGCAAGCAAAATAAACTCAACTAAAACAAAATGACATAGTTCTGTTGTTTTAGTTCATTTTCTCTTAGTTTATTTCACTTCTAATAACTCGCACTGTACGCGGCTTAAGAGAATAGACATATTAACGTCCGTGAATAAGCTCATAATTTCAAACTACTTAGCTGCATTATTCGTTCAAATCACAATCGAAAAAGGCAACAGCGGCTGCCTGCCGAAGTGTCAACAAAATAATTAGTCATAACAGTTATAATTTGATAAATGCTTACTTTATTACGCGCAAAAGCAGCTGCTGCTTTCATCGCGTCTTAGCCATCGCAATTCTGTCCGTCCGTCTGTCCGTCCGTCACACGGCTGGATCAGTCAAAAACGGTGCAAGCTAGAATCATCAAGTCTTCACCGTCGGCTGCGTGGAAGACTTCAGTTTCAGGAACCGTAAAGCTTTTCTATACATTCGAAGGGGGTCACCCTGAACGACGGCGCTAAATGAGAGGGGGTGGGCAAAATTTGCGATTTTTGGCCAATAAGTCGCTATATCTCAGTAACGGTGTGAGATAGGGCCTAGATTGCTGTTAATCACTAATACGAAGTCGTACACTGGCTCTCGATTGGCGCCGAGTTCAATGACCTTGAATGATCTTGAACGTAAAAATAAGGGGTTTTATGGTTTTTTTGGCGAATTCGGGCTGCGACACAAGTCTATATCATTCACAAGGTGGCGCCACGCTACTATCGTTATGCGATCCAGATAGAGAATTTGGTATTTGTATATTAACTTAGCGTAAACACCCAAATTTTCAGCCAAACTACTAAACCGGAACTGCTGTAGGCTTTCGCGCGTCTCGTGAGCATTAGCTGAAATTTTTTGTTATACTTTTTGAGAGGAAGGAAAGGGATAATGTTCCACTATAGCTTTCTCGGTCGCCGGCCGGATGACTAGCTGCCAAGACCTCCGCGTTATCCTGTTCACATCGTCTTGTAAACGACTAGACAGTGTTTTTTTTCATTTTGAATTTGTTTAATTGATGGCGTGGTGTAATGGTATCGCGTTTGATCCGATCAACGAAGTTACTGTACGCCGGGCCCGGTTAGTACTGTGATGGGTGACTGCCTGTGTGCAGGTAAGCCATCTCGGCATGTAACCAGCCGCCTAGGTCAACTCAGCCTTCCATCCCTCCGGGGCAGGTAAATCGAGTACCGGCCTATCTGGCTGGAGTTAAGGCGGAGCGCGTTCACCTGTGTCGGGTGGCAGGTAACACTGTGTGATTCCATACGGCAGGTGACGCTCCGTAGCTCTGAGATGGGCATCTCATTAAGTGCTATATCACCACCTTTAACCTTTTAATCTTTAAGCGCGTTGTAGCTTTTTGGGCGTTAATATCATTATATAAATTTACGACGTTTTACTTACTTATTTATTTACTTACTTACTTACTTACTTACTTACTAGGTATTTGTTGTGACAGCCGTGGCGTAATAACGCAGACGCTGATTTGCATTGCTATTTATTGGCATCAATAAAAGCCAGCTAGGACAGACAGACAGACAGACAAACCCCCGAGCGAGCGCAAATTAACCACTTACTAGTCAGATCAGATTAGAACCTAGGCTAATGCCCATGGTGTTCGATTGCTTCCTGGCATAGGCGATAACCGCACGGATTGGCTACATTCAGCATAAGTCAGCCTATCGGCATTACAACAGGCATAATTTTTACGCGGTGACTATTTATCCGGCGGGCGGATAAATAACGAGCCCCGGATAGGACCGGATATTTATCCGATCACCGTGTAAATAGTCGCTACGTTATTGATACGGCTGCCGGATAAATATCCTGTGCCTAATTTTTACGTGACTTTTAATTTATGCCCTCAAGCAATGAATTAATTAATGTACACAGCAAACATTAATACTGTAGACAGCAAATGGTTTTTGTTGTGTTACTGTCCAAAAAATAAGCCATCATTTTCTTAACTGTGTCATCAAACGTTTAAAATTTTAATTTATGCCCGTTCGCAAACGACTCATTATTGTACACAGTAAAATGTATAATGCTGTCGGCATTATACCTTATACGGCCTTTATTATGCTACTGCCTGAAAAAAACAAGCCACCAACTGTCGTAACTACAGTATGTCATAAAATGTTGACCGCTATTCGATTTTTGTGACAATTACAATTAGGCCCTAACTCTTGCTTGTATGTTTGGAATTTGCAGATACTTGTGTTATAACCTTGTAAAAGTATGCTCGTGATTCTAACCTCCTAGCCTACCTCCATCGATCAGCGTTCGAGAAGCGACGGCGGCCGATAATTTTACAGCAGCACAGCTCTACTACTTCCGTTTCCGGTTCGTACGAGCGACGTCTCACCACGTGACCGGCGAAAGCGATGATGGACGACGGAATGCTGAGTGCGGTGCCCGTGGCGCACTTGGAGGTCCGCGCTGGCTCCGCTGACGCTGGACGATGTGATGTGGTCGGTACAGTATGTCGACGTCGTTGTTGCGGTGGACACAGTGATGACGATCGACGTCGAGGTTGTTCGTCTGTTGTCTGCGGCTCCGTCTGTACCAGAACGATGCTCGTTGTCATCAACCTCACATTCTTTGTAAGTACCTCGCATCAAACATGTGCTTTTTTGCGCTTTTTAACGCAAACCAAACTTATGCCGCTGATACACCTGCGGGTATCTGACGTATAAAGCATTCACGAAAAATTGCGCGTGCGTCGTTGTCACATTTTTATTTATGGCAGGGTGCAAGGGAGCCATTTCCGTTTTCCGTAAATTATTGCGTGCCAGAAAAAAAATAACGTGGAAGTTTTTTTTAACGGAATAAACTCTATTGTGAATTCCCACTGTATTTATTTACTTACTTATTGGCTACTATGTAAGCCAGACTTTATCTGGCATCTCATCTTCTCACTCGCAAGATCGGACCATAGTGCAGAGCATACGTCTACAGTACCCCATCAGTTACAATGCAGAATACGGCCCTTCGCTGCCATGCAGTCTGCGGCTTGGTCCCATGCGATATCTGCAAAGACGCGTACAAAGCGATTTGACTGAACTAAACTGAATTGAACTGAACTGAGCTTACATTAATACTTTGTTTACACGATCAAGCGAACATCGAGCAAGCATCGAGCTGGCTCGACCAGCTAACTAGAGCCAGCTCGTCGAGCCAGCTTCATCGTGTAAACGGGGTATAACTGACACGGTTTAATTTTTGACGAACTGATCAGTGGACGAGCAGGCCGAACCCATTGCTCATTGGTTGACGCGTATACGTGCGCGTAGTATCATAGACACCGACGCCGTTAGGCGGTGCCTACTGTAATGCGTTGCTGCTTGCCCATTGGCTAGTTCGTCAAAAACTAAACCATGTCAGTTCAGTTCAGTTACGTCGCTCTGCACGCGTCTTAACGTCGAGACATTCTGGCTCGTATAATACAGATGTCGACCTGACCAGGACACTCTCAGACCAACCAACCCAGGGACCACTCCCTGCTTGGCTCCGTCCCCGCCGGTCTGTCTAATCGCCGATATGGACCCACGGCCGGACCCATTATTGTCATTATTTAGCGAGATAACATCGACTTTCGCTTGCGAGCTGCGCCAGCTTGGCGTGTCGTTGGTTCTTCCGTGCAAGAACTACAGACTGGAGCGCGGCGCGCTATCGCTACAATTATATTGCTATTGATGTTTGGTCGCTGCAGAGGACTGTACATCGTGATGAGAATTTACAACGCAACAGTCCTTGCAATAGACTACGGCAATACTGTATTAAAGTTTTGAGTTTTCACAAAGTCAAACTAAAAATATATTCCTGCTTAGTGCTGGCACTGTGCACTCTAAATATTCTATTTACTTATTTACTGACTGTGTGGCCGTCCGTCTAACTTTTAGCCTTTTAAGCTGGAAATTAACACACCGGTTATTTCTGTCCCTGAGAATGTTTACACCAATTTTGGTTTTTTTCTGCTTTCTTGTTTTCGACTTATGTGCCAGAACATGACAGTCAGACGGACGGACAGACGAGCAAAACCAGTAGGACGTCCATTAAGACAATCGCGCAGAAAAAAACGTACATCTAAGTAAGTAAGTAAGTGCACTTTTAGAGTGCACAATATCAGCCAGTGGCTAAATCTAAGGCACTTGGCTGAGCCGCTAGAGGGAGCAGTAGGCCTGCTGGAAGCAGTGAGTTTCAAGGAGGCGACGGAAAGTGTCTGCAAAAGTAGAACTACGGATGCTAGAGAATAATATCATCTCGATACTTATTGCGATGTGTCGCATTTTTGTGCGTCTGAGCCAATTATAATGTAAAAATAGACCTATTGTAATTACTGCCATGCTATACGCATTAGAACGTCGTCCCTAGCAAAACCCGGAAGCGGTTACTGGCAGATTTTCGCAGATTATCTAATTACGAGTTACTATACGGCTAGCAACGCACGGTAACGATATTTTTATTCATTTGCGCTGTCGCCCCCCGTACGCCAGGCTCGGGGATCTGCCTGGCTAGCTAGTTGGCACATCGGTGAGGAAATAGCTGCGAACGATGAGGAATGAAAATTGCTGCTGGCTTTTGGCAACACGCTGTTTCATCTTTGCCTTCGCCGTTGCTGCAGCAGCCGCGTGTAAACGTTGCCATAGAAACGAGCTTCGCTCCAGACGCCAACGTTAGCGATAAAACAATGTTGCCCGAAAATCGATAAGTGGATAAACACGGCATCGCATATCGAGTTGTTGGGTTAACGTTATCTAATACTGTGTATGCACAAGAGCAATTAATTTTGCCAATTTTGCATTTAGGCTAATCTGTACACATAAACTCAACTGTTTTAAATGGAACTGAAACAAGAAAACTTGAGATAAAAAGTACCGTTGTGTAAGACATAAAAATATCTAAAAAGAGAGGATTATCAGTTAGGTGAGAGATAGTGGCATGAGATCAGACAGAAGCGAGTTGTTTAAATTGAGGTACATCTCGCTGCGTCTTACATAAATTGTCGTACAAGTTTACAGCAAGGCGAAATAATGAACATTAGCCTATCTCGAACTGCAGTAGGCTACTTTGATTTGGTGCATATTTATTGTAAAACAAGTTGCATCAACAGACAATGCAACAAATCGACAACGAATGGAAATGGATGAAATCTGGGCTTATAAAGCAGTGCATTGCGAGGAGTCGGAACATTATATATCGCGATGCCGCGGCTATTAAGCAGTGAGGGGCGTCGTGGCGGTAGCACTTTGCCGGGCAGGGGCTATACGTGACCGCGAACGAAATTGAAAGTGTCGATCTATAATTGCCAATTTGCCACTTTCCGCCGAATGTTTACTGCCTTCTGGGCGGTCTCCGGAGTGCGCGAGGTTTTTCACAGACGGACGCAGGCTGCCCACAGCTTTACCGTCCAGAAACTCAGCCAGCTGCTGCCATACAGGGCCGATTGTGGAACGATTCGTATGGTACATTTCATGACTATATAAAGACGTTTCGTGCACTGAGTATGTAAAAGAGTGCAAAAAAGAATGTCACGAGCGCAGTTTTATTGTTCAGAACTTTTTACGCCTGACAGATGATTAGAAGTGCAATTTAAACTAATCACAGACCTGCGCAGACATCGTCAGAACTCGCCGAGGCGACGTATATGACGAGAAACAACCAAACGTTAAGCCCGCCTGCAAAATGCTTCATAGTTTTGCCTATTTCAAACTACGATTCGGTGGCGTGGCGTAGCGGTAACGCGTTGTGTTTATTCAACGAAGTTGCTCTACACCGGGTCGGGTTAGTACTTGAATGGGTGACTGCCTGCGGGCAGGTAAACAATCTTGGTATGTAACCAGCCGCTTAGGTCAACTCAGCCTTCCATCCCTCCGGGATAGGTAAATCGTGTACCGGTTTATTTCGCTGGAGTTAAGGCGGAGCGCGTTCACCTGTGTTGGGTGGAAGGCAACAAACACTATGTGTTTCCGTACGGCAGGTGACGCTCCGTAGCTCTGAGATGGGTTTCCTGTAAAAAGCTATACACCACCTTTAACCTTTTTAGCTTTTAACAAGGCTGAATTACGTCAGAACAGTCATATCATATCATAATATATCACATCACTTGCTACGGTCCCTCAACCGTAGCACAGGGACGCCACAGTATACAACAAACATTAGGTCTATACTAAAACATGCAGTAATCAAACGAAAATGCGATAAAAACCAGAATTCATAGTCAGCGAAAGATAGGGTCTACATAACAAAACTTTAAAACTCATAGCGTGTTATCAAAATGCTTCTTATATAAGTGAGTGCACGAAACGTCCCATTACCGCAGGGCCAGCACCCACGGATTCAGCGTCGGTGGAAGCGCCCGCTGTATAGTTCTTTCTATGTCTTGCGTGCGCTGCGCTAATTTCCCAGGCCGCTCGTTGCATGTCCTGCGACCTAGCGCCACGTCGGTTGATGACCGGTGGCGACAACGTCGTTCCACGCAGAGAAAGACAGAAAGAAAGAACGAAAGATACGCAGCCGCCGTGATCGCATAGTCCTAGACATCCTTCCTATACGCGCTTTGCTGCTGCTTCTGATGCTGCTATCCTAAGGGGCTAATGCTGACTGGTTCGATTATTTAAATTCCTTTTAAACCACTTTAAACTCGCGCTGGTACTGTTTTTCACAATTTTTTGCTGCAGTTGCTAGCAATAGTGTAGTCTGTGCCATCTGATCGTGGTTCAAGTACGATACCACACTGTCTGGGGTGGTATGAGCTCGTACTGCGTACTCGCTTACCCTCTCCAGCAGAGCGCTATCTAGTATACGTCTTGTTGCCAGAGTAACAACAATTTGAAGCTTTTAACATAAAGTTAGCAATTACACGGCCTGAAAAAAACATTTAAGGTGTCCAACATTCTTGACCCGGTGGGAAATATTCTGATCAAAGTGGGTGACAAAAGTTATTGTTATAACATGAGTTATCCGTATTATCACACCAGATCACATACAGAGCGACAACAAGTTGATGTTATGCATATGGCTACTGCTGCTATTCTAGAGCTAATGGTTCATTAATGGAAAGAGAATAAAAAGCGAATAAATGGCATGGGGGTTTTACGGACGCCATTCTCGTTAGTGTGCGGGGTTTTTGCTTTCAAGACTGAACATTAATGGCAATGTCAAGTCGCAAAAGTAGACGATATTGCTGCTATTACCAGGCGCAAGGACTGAGTGTAATGAATAAGCAAGTGACATAAAACCGGTTGTTGTTTCTTAACCGTTAATTTTACGCCGATTGTTGAAATGGGATCAATCTGAGTACTTCTGTAGTATCGCGCAGAAATCACACTTTCGATGCTGTGCCTGGTACGCATGCCATCGTTAACGCCATTCTACGGCTTCGTCCTTAAACGCGAGCAATTTAATTTCCTGTCTGGACCACGGTATCATGCTGCTAGCTGCTGATGTTGGCTTTCAATGCTCGCCGCCACGGTGATGGGATGGAACGGAACGCAACAACGTGGCCTTCGAACCGTTAGCTACAGACTATTAGGCGTGAGCCTGAATGTCTGGTTTACTAAACGTTTCAACATTTTGCACCAGGAAAAAAAACGTTTAGCTGTCTGCATTTTTTTTCACTCTGGCAGCCTTCTGATAGGACACAACATCAGTTACACGAAACTGTTTTACTCGCTATATACAGAACTTTTACTCCGAAAAAATCACTTTTTAGAGACAGAACTCCTAGTCCTAATTTTAAAATTCTCTTGCGAAGGTTTGCTATAATTATTAGAAAAGCGGCAAAAATAATCAAAGCGCGTCGAATGTGTGGAGGAAAAAACTAACGGGTTGTTTTGTTTTGACGACAGCATCTGGAGGAGTGTTCTTGGCTTTCGTTGGAGTCTGTGCTTTTTAACGATTATACGTAAAAAAATTATCACGTTAATATTTCATGTTATTAGATTTTATGCGTATGATGTAACAGCTAACCACGCAAACCGAGAAATATAGCGGAAAAGGTCACAAGTCTATAATATATCTCGTACGTTGTGCAATTGCTTTGCATTTCGTTTAAAAGCGCTGAATGCGTGTGGCTGATCGGAGCAACGGCGGCCAATGGCATGGTGACGTACAGTAGCGACCCCGATCGACAGCTGAACAGCAAGGGTTAATCAATCGCTAAAGTGACGTACATCGCCTTTATAGCTCAGATGAAAATACGCCTTGCAGAACTATTGCTTCATTATATCTTAGTACTCGACTGCTATTGTTCGGTTGACGCGTATAATAATATGAGTTTTCTATGGTCAAGCGCAATAAGGGTAGTAGAGTGGCGACTGTCGGGAAAGGCAGAACAGTGATTCGTGACTGGTCAAGAATAATGGGGTGTTTACACCACCCAGCAAACGTCCAGCAAACTTTCAGCAAATGTATTCAAAATGCACGTGCTAATGCTGGACGTTTGCTGGATCGTGTAAACATCCTATAAGTATAACAGAAACTCTATAAGCGCTACTGGCATCGATAGTTAGCAGTTCAATAAAATGTTGTGGTGTGGATGTAATAGCAAATTTCTAGATAGCCGTGAAACAAAATTTACAATAAACGCACAGCCGAAGCCACCGCACAAGGGTCAAGTTTCAAGCATCTGGGTCAAGGTTAAAACTAAAAAAAAGTAATGGCCCGTATGGCTTTTAACGCAACCCAGCTTAGGGCTACAGAGCGTCATCTGCCATATGAGATCCCACATTGTTACACGCCACACGACACGTGCTCCGCTTTAACCCAAGCCAGGCAAAAAGCCCATATTCATAAGCCATAAATGTAGATTCATCTAATCAGTATCTTTATTAGTTAAACTGTCAACGTTTCGGCGCACTGCAGCTTCTTTCCTGGGGACAATTTCTGTTCGCCGCCAAACTTTACTGTTTTAACAAACTGGTTTATTCAAAAGCCGGTTGATACTCGATTCACTTACCCCTTCGGGACGAAAGGCTGAGTTGGCCTTGAGTTTGAGGCGGATCGGCCGCCTAACCTACATTTTCACAACCCGAGACGATTTTATGTTGTTTCCAGTTCATCAGAGAATTAGATCGATCATTTCTGCTGTGGTCGGGACGGCGAGTCCCGAGTGAGGTTGGGATGACGAGCAGATTTGACGTCACGGCAGAGCGACGGTTGCTAGGGCGCACAGAGCACTGCACCGGGTTGCACACCACACGACAACGACTTATAACAACACGTAAAAACCTACACCAATGTGTATATAGTGATCCGTCACAACTCGCTTGTCACAGGCGCCAACCGACTCCGTTCCAGCGATGGGGGATTGCTCCACGGAAAAAGGCTTGAGGGGTGTGAAAAGTTGAAAACCGCTTCTACAGAGACACAACGGGCGATAAGACAATTTTACTGGTTCGGCATAACCCAATATGATAGCGACCCGGTTTCTTTCGTGGAGTCTGAAAGATCCAAAGTTCTTTATCGCCAGGAAATAGAGCCTAAACTGATATTATCGGTATCTCGCGTTCGCCAGGTGTCAGCACCATTTTCGGCGGAAGTTTAAGAGCTCTGATCGCTTCTGGTTTTGTGCTGCTTTACCTGCTATAAGTTTGCGCGAGTTTTGTGATAGTTTAATTCGTGACATCGTGACATCGTGTTGCTATCATTGCGACTCCACCTTAGTCCATGGCGAACCAGTTTAACAAATTTCCTCAAAATCCGTTTCTGACTGTTTAAGCTAAATCGCATAGGTTTGGCCGAGAACAGTGGCCTGGTTGTGAGCGAGGGAAAGGAGGGCCGGTAGTTCGCGCCCGGCAGTGATTACTGGAACTGGTAGTCTTCTACTGCGCCTATGTCGGAGGGCAGCTGTGCTGCTGCTGCAGCTGGCGTGTGACATTGTTATTCGGATGTCGTCGGTCGCCGTCCCTTGCGCCGCGCGTCTCCCTACGTCTTATCTTCTACTTTTTCTTTTTTCCATCAAGAAAACCATAATGGATTAGACGTCTTCATTTGACACTTTTATGCGCCATGGCCATTGCTTCGTCAAATTTTATGTTTTTATATCCATGTCTTTTTTTGTATTTTTTTCTTTGGTTGTCTCTCAACGTGTCATTTTTTTCTTTTTCTGTCTTTTCCATCAAGAGGATAATAATTAACTGGACGTTTCCGTTTGACACTGTCATGCGCCATGGCCATTGTTTTGTGTTTCCCGTGTCCATGTCTTTCTTTGTATTCTTTGTCCTTTTCTTCCGTGTTGTCTTCCTACGTCTTATCATCTGACGTCAAATGCCGCGATCGATCACCGCGCACAGAACATGACGCAAGCAGCTAGCTCTAGCGCTCTCTGACATGATCAACCGATCCGTTTCCGACCGACTCCGCGACCGACACAGACCACTGGACATACACACAGACAGACAGACAGATAGACAGAGAGAGATAGAGAAGACATTCAGGGAAACTCTGAGCTTGTTGGACGTTTCCGGGGCCTTCTCGTAACGACGTAACGTTTGTTGCACACACACACACCTAGACAGAAGACGTAGAGACAGGAAACACACACACACAGACCGACAGACAGACACAACTACACTGACGGATTGTGCGTACGTGGTCCTTGACACCGTGTTGCTGGGCGGTAAACTTTATTAATCCCGATTCCCACCCACACTGTAATAACCAGAAGCCTGAATAGTACTGGGTCGTGGACAGAAGATAAAGAAAAGATAACATATCAGGGAAGTTCCATAGGCGTACCACTCAGTTACGAGCCGTAGGGTCCGAAACTGATCGCGGTCTCTAAACAGTCAGCCCGCGGGTGACGTTCGTCTCATATACCCGGCGTCAGTTTTTTTTTTACAAAAAGCATATAGTTTAAGAAAAATTAGCCTAATTTTTTTCACGCCCAAACTTAAAAAAATATTGGCTTCTTTCTTTCGAGTGTTTTTTAAAAATTTTTACCAGTTAATAATTGCCAAACTGCAATTGTACAGTAATATAGCACAGAAATAATAAAGACAAAACAATAATGTGTTAACAAAACTTTGACAAAACGGCATTCGTTCGATAGTTACAACTCGTAAGTCATGACGTGTGGTTTGAAATGGAAGTTATCTAATTAGCTCTGTCCCCTAAATTGTACTTTGCGTAAAAGAGTACAGAAAACGAAGCAAAAAAGGCACATAAAAAATAAAAAAGTGAAAGAAATGCGTACCTGGTCTCGTTACAGATGCATCGGCCTCAAGATTGTTTTCGGCGTCGTCGCTGGATTTATGAATATGACTGAAGCAAGCGTCAGAGATATATTGAGATCAATTACAGGCGGAACTCAACCGGGGTATGGCTATAAATTGCGAAGCAGCGCGGCAGCTGGTTCTCGGCTGACGACAGTTCGCCGACGTCCGACGGCGGCAGGACGATTATTTGGCGACGGCTACCAGCTGCGTGCGATCGTGTGCGCGGCGTCATGCATAATACATCCACACTTCGCGCACGTGACGACAAGAACTCGTGGCAAGTGCTCGCTCTGCCACCGAGAGCTGGCTGCTTTCTCCAAACGTGACATTCTTCTTACTTCGACTAACCTTTTAGCGCCTTTTCAGTTTACTTTTTCACTTCACCGCGGCAAAAATCTTGGGTGTTTTGCTGTGTGATCATATGCGATGTAGGTTATACGTAATGTCACGCAGACCCACAGGATTTTTTTTATTGCGAACGCGCACTGATGCGGATCCTTGATCAAAATCTACGGACTGACGTGGACTCAAAAATGTCATGATTCGCACATTTCTGACGCACATCCTCATATTGCCTTTCTCAATGACTGTTTATAAAGGTGCTTTCAGAGCGACGTTACTGAACTAAACTGACGCGATTAAGTTTATGACGAACTAATCAATGCTCAAACAAAGCGAGCCCATTGGACATTAGTTGGCGTGTACGTGCGCTTAGTCACGTAGTCACTAACGCCGTTAAACGGCGCCCACTGTAAAATTGCTGCATTACCGCTTGCTTATTGCTCAGTTCGTCAAAAACTAAACCATATCAGTTCAGTTTACTTATGTCGCTCTGTTCGCAACTTATTGTCACGCTTTAGTAGGCTATTGTCTTTCCTCGTGACTGTCTGTATAACGTTGCGAGTTGCGTTATTCCGAAGATGGCGTTTTGCTTGTTTTTCGTTATTATTTTTGTTGCAGCAGAATGAGCGGATGAATTGCGTGCAGACCGTCGTTTTGCAAATGTCGTGATGCAGATAATGCGAATACTTTTTTCAGTGAATCCCAGATGAATTGGTGGGCCTATCGTACGTAGTTTGGCAACTGTTTTGAGTAGCTAAATCGTTCGTGGTTTGCTTTAGACAGTTTCTTAGCAGGCGTTTTTTTATGTTAAATTTGCGGTGAAACATCGATGCGTACTACAACGGATTATGCTGCTTGACAGTCATAATTGGCTGAGTACCATCTCATCTACCTCGTGTCACAGTCACACCCAGTATTTTCAGAGTGTACGCCTTTGGTTTGCCATTGCTGGATTTTTACTTGGCGAAATTTATGAAGTAAGTACTTGTAGGTTGGTGTCAAATTTAAGAATAATGTAGTAGCATTATGCTTGAAAGTCGGTTGATATAAGCTATGAAAAATGTGGTCAGGGATCTGGTTGTCTCGTTTTCTGCAAACGGCATACTTCTTCTTCTTCAAAAACGTGCCAAGTTTAGTGTGTTGGAGGCTCCGGGTGTACGTGTTTTTTCTTTTTTTTGATCTCAAATGACAGTCCAAGCCTAAGTAGGATTAAGACGCTTATTGGCAACTGCGTTCAATACAATGCTGTTCTCATTACCAGCCCAATGGCGACCACACATCTTTGAGACTTAGTAGCAAAGAAGTAAATTCTCCTCAGATTTTCCCCTCACATCTCCTTTTATTTTCTGCCCCTCACACTTACGTCTCCCATTCAATCTAATTAAGGAGTCGGCGGGAATTGTATTAAGCAGACGTTCGAAGCGACGTGTTTCATTTTACGATCGTTCGCGGGGACATCGGAGGCGCTATATAAGGGCTCAGGTGGTCCTGGCATCCGTAATGTAGCGACTGGCGCTGCTTTACGCTAGCCGTGACTGTCGGAACTTTAATGACCGTTTCATTATAGTCTACCCGCTGAAGAAGGAAAGCGGTTACGTTTTGTATTTGTTTGTTTGTCGTTTGGATTACTCAAAAATTATAAAAAAAATTTTAGTAAATTTAAAAAAAACATTGGCCGTGGTTTGAGAAAAAAGCGCAATTTTGGTAGCAATTCGGATCGGAACCGAATCCAGTGTTTTTCAATCCAAATCCGTCAACTTTTCGACCAATTTTATTTTTATTTTTTTTGAATAACTGGCACTATAGGAAGCAGTTCGTTCGTCAGGCCACCAGACATTGTCGCACGTGACACACTGTCATGGTTTCCAGACAGTCATACATAGTTTGTCGTTACTTGCGGTTTTATTTGTGGACATTGATGTTTTTTACTTAGGCCACGTTAAAAAATCGTAATGTAATGTAATGCATCTAAATACAGCATTTTCACATATAAATCCAAAAATTTTCTGCAGACAGCACACACCTCTATGCCCAGACCCTTTTTCCCGTGAAGAGGAGAAACCCCTTCGCACACACCATCCTTACGAGTGTTCCCTTTACCTGTAGATCTCTGACTACGACAGTTCCTTGTGCCGTCGCTACACGCATCGATTTCTTCGTCCGAGGTGTTGTCCGAGCTTCTCGGACGAGGAAATCGGTGCGTGTAGGCACGGCATTATGCGTCTGCATTTCACAGCAAAAGTGGTGACAGTTTTTTTGGCAGAAGCAGCAGCTACTGCTGTTGCTGTCACGGTGTACAACAGCACTGTTTACGTGCGTATCATCCTTCGGTGGTGACGGTGATAGTTGTCGCTGGACACAGCCGTCAGTGAGTCGCATGCACTGACTGTCCAGCAGTGATTGCTTATACATTCTGTCCGTCTGTCCGTCTGTCTGTCGGTCAGTCGGCGGCCGCGTGGTGTCGCCACAGTGCATCCATCATCCACGCCATCCATTCACTGCCCTATACCTCGCCTGACCGGTGTGTGCGTGGCTGGTGTTCTAACGATTCGTACACTTCTTTCATATCTGGTGTGTTATGTTTTATGTACACGGAGTGGGGGAGTGAGGGTGGAAATGTATTTTGGTGCATTTCTAATGCTGTATCAGCCCCGATGTTTGACTTGTAATATTACATACTAGCTTTTCATTTATCATTTATATATCATGTCATATCGCAACGTTTGCTATGGCGCCTCTCATCCGTAGCACAGGGGCGCCACAATATACAACCAACTTAACAAACGAAAGCATGCACTAATCAAATCAAACGACAATGCGATAAGAACCATGCAGAGTCTTTAGTTAATGTTTTTACAAAAGGATTGACTGATTCATGACAACCATAACCACGTGTCTTTTATACCTCGTTTACAGGATCAAGCAAACATTGAGCCAGCTCGTCGAGCCAGCTTCTTCGTGTGAAACGGGATATAACTGGTTACGTTATTCGACCAGTCGCGATTAACGTACTGTTGTGCATTCTCTTCTCCCTTCCGCCATGTAGGCTACATAAATCGTCAATAAGGGCACTAAAGGGTGCGTAATGCCGCGGCTACACGCACCGATTTCCTCGTTCGAGGTGCTGTCCTCGAACATCGCCGTCCGAGAAAATCGGACAGAATGTGCATGCTCATAATGTAGAAGTATAAAAATCGTCACGTAATCGTTTGGCTGTCGCTGCATCTGCGCAAAGCCAGCGTCCGTGGCCCAATGGACGACTGTTGTCTGTCCGTCTACGGCACCGGGCGCTCTGTAGGTTGACGTAATTAGCGCTGTCGCCTGCTCTGCTTCTGTCGTCGTCATGTTTTACGACTGTACGCCCTAGCAGCGCCAAATCCACCTTTGCTTGCCTCAGCGATCTGCTTAGGCCTATTTGTGTTCCGGCGTTCTTGTTGAACGATTACTGCTCATATTGGTCCTTCGCCGGCAAAGCGTGTCCCGTACTTCGCTTGTTTTCGTGAATGTCCAAACTTCTGTATAAAAGTTACCTGTTTCTTAACGTTTTTTCGGTTTTTAAACAGAATTTCGACAAAAAGAAAATAAACAGGGAGAGGGAAAGAAAAGCATAAAGAAGGAAAAAGGAAGAAATGGCATGCTTCTTCGAGTAAACGGGGTATTAGTGTGATGTGGTGATGATTTTGTGTTCCAGCTGGCGGGATGGGCTCTGGTCGGAGTGGGCCTGTGGATCCACGTGTTCCAGGAGTCTTTGTTACTCGGCGTTCTGCTCAAAGACAACCCGACGGCGCCGATGGTGGTCATTGACCGGGTGCCGGTGACATTGGTCGGTTGCGGTGTCGTCATCACCGTCATCGGTTTCCTCGGCTGCTGCGGAGCTTGCACCGAGAGCGTCTGCTTCCTCGCTTTCGTAAGCAGCTCATAATTATATCGATGGCGGATTTAGAATTTTGAAACAGGAGACGAAGGGGAACGGGGTGGGGTCTTATTTTTACTTAGTTATAAAATGCATCCAGTCAATCGGTGGGCGGTCCCCCTATCGCCCTCTGCCCCCAAATCCGTTACCAGTCACTGTATCATATCAAAGACCATAGGCACATTACTGTGCATTCGTACAAAGAACATGATGACATCTGATTAAAAACAGTAACAGATGATTATAAACAATGTTAAAGGCATCGTCAAAGAATAAAAAATGTTCTGTGTTGACGTTTGATGGCTGTCTAAAGTGATATCTTGTGAATTGACATTTAATCCATTTTTTCTTACTTTCTGTTATCATTACTAAGTTATCATCGAAACAGTCTGCTGCATTTTCACACCGAATTGGTTTGCTTCCCATTTGTTCAGCTGCATGTGGCTTCACTGAGGGTGCTTATGGCTTATTTTTGCGACCAAAAGTCAAATGCAAGTCGCGCGAATTGTCAAAAACCATTAAAAACTGCTCAAGCAGCTTTAGGCAGATTTGGGCAGTCGCACGCGACTTTTAGTCACAAATATAGCCTGTAGGGAGCACCCTCTTAATAAAGCTTTATTTCATTATCATCATCATTATTGTCAGCAACAACAGCATATTAATCTCCGCCAAGGTGAACGTAGTGAACATTGGAGGAGATTATGAGCTTGGTCATTCTGTCGGTCGTTCTGTGTGTGTATATGATGACTCGTCATCATCTCCACAATGTGTCATACACAACCGGCAGGAACAGTGGCGCCCTCCTGTGAAAACTTCTACATTTTACAGTAGTAATATTTAAATCACTTCACTTGGTGGAGATGTGCACTCTCACTAGCGCATTTTCGTTATTATTCTGATATTATAGTTTTGGAGTTGAAAGCGCGTAAATGAGTGAGTGAGTGCGTAAAGCTTCATCTCCTTTATTTTATTCTAAGTTTTTTAACCCACGTTGTACCTTTATCAAATGCGCTAGATATTTTCGCCAGATTTACTGGAAAACGTTTTGCAACCTCTCTTCAGTCTACACGTACAACCGTGCGGCCCAAAGAAAGCGGCAAAGCGAGCGCGTATGTGACAATCCTGTGCAAATAAACGTGCAGACAGTTGGCATTGCGTCGGTCGGACAAGATTAAAAAGCTTTTCGGCGCAGCGCGAACGGTCGATAAGCAGAGCAGCCGCAGAGCAATATGCGACGGCGAGTGGAACCAGGAACCAGCTGTGCGACGTCACGTGACCTGGGTACTTCCGGGATGCCGACACCCGCCCACTGGTCAGCATTCAGCATCGTATAATGCGCTGTGCCGACACAGTGTGCGACACTCAAAGCTACGAGAGCGACGACTGCCTTGCATCTATTTGACTTTGCACGGGCTTCGGCGGTTGCCGCAGTGATTTCTGGGGCAGCTCGGATCTCTCGAATTTTCCTCGCAAATAACAGGAAGTGGAGCATAGCTGTTCACCACATTGCCGCACAAAATATCGACGCGACAATGGCTTTGATTGCATTGTTGTTTGGACTCGTCTTGTAGGCCGCGTTATACGTACGTCTCGTCCGTCTGTCCGTCTGTCCGTCCGCCCGTCCGTCCGTTCGTCTTTTTTATCCGTCTGTTTTCTAGCTCGTAAACAAAAGACGGAAAGACTAAAGCCGTAATCAATGTTAACGTTTCGTCGGCCAGGAACAACTGGTTTGCCTATTTTTAGTTTACCTGCCAAGGTCGCTGAAAATCAGACGGCTAAAGGAAATCATACAGAAAATTGGCGATGTTTACTCACTATAAGTACCGCCATCTTTGCATGTTTTAACCCGAAGTTAAATACCGTATCTACCGAAAGAGGCACAGCTTATGTTTCTTTGGATCAGTAGGCCTCTAGCCCACATTGTGCGTTGTATAAATTTATTTAATTACTTAATTATTGAATATTGTGTTGCAGTACGCCGTTCTACTGGTGCTGTCGTTTATAGCGCAAGTTACCGTCGCTACGCTGGCCTTCATGTTTCATCAACAGGTGTTTTCTTCTCACGATTATTAGGCATAGACCGCTATAAGATTGCATTGCTGGAAGCATAGACGTAATAAACATTAATTTTTTTTAAATTAAAAACGCCTTTTCGTGAGGAAAAATCAAACGTTTTAAACGTCGTGTAATGAAGTGACCCTCTTTTCGCTTTTATAGTGTATTGGCTAAACATGAATCTGTTGTCCAGGATAATTTTTTATACGTTTGGGGTGGGCTTAATACCCCGTTTACACGATCGAGCAAACATCAAGCAGGCCTGATGGAACCCCGCCCCCTGGCTCAAATGTAGGCCTAGGCTTAGCCCACAACTGATCACGTGTTATATAGGCTTTCCAATTACAACCCGCCTGCCCTTCTAACTAGCATGCTAATTAGCATGCTAATTACCATAGTTCGTCGAACTAGCTGGACGAAACAATGCTAGCAAAACGATGCTAGCAAACATCGAGCAGACGTCGAGCAATTAGCACGTGTATTTTAAATACATTTGTTCGACGTTTGCTCGATGTTTGCTCGATCGTGTAATGGGGGTATAACTGTTTTAACAAGTCTTGGTGTTCATCAAATGCATTCCTGATACACCTTGCCACCAACGACAAATTCTAGTGATAATGACGGCATGAGTAGGCACAGGCTTGCGCCATATAAAGTTTACTATCTTTACTGAATACTTTATATTTGCAGCAATAAAGGTTGTATTCTGATGCATATAACTTTTTATTTTTTTTACGCGCGACAGCAATTACGCCATAGCGTGTGTTAGCTATCGTAGTTATTCTGTCCTGGTCTCCGTCACGAGACTTGGGTTTTTCGCAGTATTGATAGCATGAAGTCTCTAGTATTTCGCGACTAAATTTCATGCCGCTGGGTTATAGGGTGTTTACACGATCGATCCAGCAAACGTCCAGCATTACGGTTGCTGGAAGTTTGCTGGACGTTTGCTGGATCGTGTAAACACCCCTTTACGGGGGTTCCCTCGAACGAAGGAGAGAAAAAGGGCACCCCCTAAAAAGACGCTATTTTATTGCTAATGGCTTGTCCAGCATGAAAATGGTTAGTTAGTTTTCTATGCTCATGTTACGTTATGTGCGTGTGTTTGCAATGTTGGGTAATTGTATAGATTCTGTCGAGTATAGCGGACAGCATGCAGTATCAAGTGCATTATCAGTACAACCCGACCGGAAAACTGGGCAATCGAACGGATACGCTCGCGTACCGAGTCACGACGTCATGGGACCGGCTGCAGACGCAGGTCAGCGCCAGACTTCAGCGAAAACTTATATCATCATTATCATCATCATCATCATCACCGTGGTCGTTGTCGTCAGCATCCGGAGCTAAAAATCGGTTTTAAAAACTAGGTTTTTTAGCTTTTAAAAAAACCTAAATAAAACGCAAAAGCCCATTTTCCAGTTTTTTAGTTTTTTTGTTCGCGACGAAATTGATTACATGTCACATTTTATTTCGATTTTTAATCGTGATTTTTGATTATTTTATCCTGCTATAATTTACAAAACGAGGTGAGTAAGACCTATGTAACGGATAAGATGTTTTCCTGGGTCGTAATTCTGTGCACGGTGTTTTTTAGACACTGAACCGGAAATAATCTTGAAAAACTTTTTTTAAAAGACCTTAAAAACCTAAACAAACACTGTTTGATGTATTTGCGCTAACGATCTCGCTATATAAAGCTGGTATTGTATTCTGTATTGTATGTATGTTTTGTGTGCTGGTATAGTTGAAGTGCTGCGGTGCTGTGGGTCCTCGTGACTACTATTACAGCGTGTGGTATAACCACACCCACCACACGCTGGGCGGCTTCGTACCGGACTCCTGCTGTCACGCTCTCAAGGCGGACAGCGACTGCCAGATGGTCGCCATTGACCAAGTCATCGGGCCCATCTACGACGAGGGCAAACAGACCACACAGGTTGGTGGCGTCCAAATTAAGGGTTCAAAGTTAACGGAAAATCCGTCGCGGATATACGGAGCGTCACCTGCCATATGGGATCACGCGGTGTTACTCGCCGCCCGACACAGGTGAACGTGCCTTGTCTCAACCCCAGTCAGACAGGCCGGTACTCGATTTACCTAACCGGAGGGATAGAAGGCTGAGTTGACCATGGTGTTGGTTATACACCGAGATTGTTTGCCAGTCTATCCGCAGACGGTTACCCATCCAAGTAATAACCACCTGACGAGGAGTCGAACCCGCGAGCTCTCGATCGTAAATCCAACGCCATCGTTACACTAGCAAACCACTGACGTATTAAGCAACAGCCTCGAGAAGCTAATTGCAAGAATAGGAAATTGCGAACGCGTGCAACCGCTCCGAGGAGTGCCGGGACCAACGCGTAACTTCGGTATAACGCAATCATCGTTGGTCGACTCGACCCCCCGTTGGTTAATTATCCACGACGAGCGGCGGATTTCATTAAGAGATATGTAATCTCGCGGTGCACAGTCAGTGGACAAATGGACATTCGGTGCATATAAACGCACGCGGTCAGCCGTTCTCAATGCATGTCAATACAGCCGCAACTGTACCGCACCAACCAACTGCGATATATGGATGGCGGAAACGAACGCGGACCGAATCCCGAACTTCCACGCTCATAAAATTTCCCCTTGAATAGAACCCTTTTCCTTTGTACCGTCAACTTACAACATAGCCCTTTTTTGGCACAAAACCTTCTTTTGAATAGAACCCACTAGGGGTTTTGTATCAGGGTGAGTTTTAGGGGGTTTCGACTTTTTTCTCCATGAAAGAAACAGAACAAACCCCTCTATAAGAAGGGAGTTTTGACCTGGGATGGTTTATCACCAGGAGAGAGTATGTCTGGACACCGCACGTTCTGTCCGTTCGGTCCACAGTAGAGCTGTGTAATTCTGATGCGATTGCGACACACGGTAAATCACTCCAACTATCTATGTAACTGACTGCATGATGGGTGCAACCGACAAGTTCTCTAACGAGTACTGAGTTATAACTGGCTATGGATGTATGACATGTTTATGGTGGCTCCACGGTCACTTGGGGATATAACCAATTTTGTCTGTGCCAGAGTTCAGTGGCGTAGACAAGGGGGGGGGCCCAGGGGGCTCAGCCCCCAATCCTCCAGACAAAACGTAAGCATACGTTTAAATGGCACAAAATTTGCCAATTTCGTTAGTTTATTTTTGGAAAAATAATCAAAATTGTTGCCACCAGATCTTATCTTTTAAAGCTAGAATGCACCAAGTTCAATTTCGGCTGGAGATCAGTTACAGACCCCGCTGGGGGACCTCACAGCGTTCCCCCAGATCCCCTAGCTGGATTTCAGCGGGTCCCACTTCTAAGGGAAGGGAGGGGAGAGAAAGAGGAGAGGACAAGGAAAAGAGGGAAGGGACAAAAGGGGGAAAAGGGAGATGATGGACAAAAGGAGAAGGGGTAGGGAAAGGGAGACGAGCCCCCCCCCTTAATTGAAATTTCTGGCTACGCCACTGTCAGTTATCTTTGAACTGGCTCTATTCTTATTACTGAACCATAAGATTTTGTAGGGAAACCACAAAGGCACGGCTGTATGAGTCACAAAGCATTGAAACTTGATGTATTTTAGCAAAAATTGTGAGTAAATGTTTGAAATATTTGTGTTTGTTTTTGTGTCTCTTGCTGCTTTTCTGACTTTTGTCATTGATCGATTGTTGCGCTCAGTTTTATAATTTTTCAATCATTTATGGCTGCATTCTAATGAAAGATCTCATTTTATTTGACCCCAAATAGTGCTGGTGTATTATATTTATCGATAGCCTGTGGGCCTATAGAAACTGCAAATCATAAGACAATATAGATGTACGCGTGTGTTAATGTGAGTATCAGGTTATAAGAAAATAGGTAAAATTTTGTCTATGGTTTTCAGCCATTTGGCTGCACCTGGGAGAACGACCAAATAATTCAGTTTTAATTAATCGCTAAATGTTGCAAATAAGGTTATTTTGCTTGAAATATCACATCATTATCATTAAATTTGTAATTTGAAGTGGCATGTGGGCCTAATATTCAATGGCGTAGCCAAAAATTTTAATTGGGGGCCTCGTCTCTTTTTCCCTCCTCTTTTCTTTCCCCTTTTGTTCTTTCTTTTTCTGTCGCTCCCTTTTTTATCCCTCTCCTCCCTTTCCGTGCTCTCCCCTTTTCCTCCCTCTTTTCCTTTAGAAGTAGAACCCCCTAAAATTCAACTAAGGGGCTGGGGAACGCTGTGAGCTCCCCCAGCGTGGTCTGGGCGGAGCCCCAGCCAAAATCGAATTTGGTTCATTTTGGCTTTAAAAGATGAAATCTAGTGGCAACAATTTTAATTATTTTCCTGAAAATAAACGGACGAAATTGACAAAATTTGGGCAGTTCATACGTATGCTTATGTTTTATCTGGAGGATTGGGGGCTTGGGCCCCCTGCCCCTCTCCC
>Ga0209367_1001315_pt1 | contig 30030 bp, 17 predicted proteins | sample WorMetLIZISLAND2_FD_187412 | JGI IMG/M metagenome (GOLD analysis project Ga0209367, IMG submission 187412) | Marine gutless worms symbiont microbial communities from Max Planck institute for Marine Microbiology, Germany - Olavius geniculatus... ...
GTAGTAAATGTTCTCACGTATTTGGTCAGCTCTTAGTACGCTCCTATCCTCCAGACTGTAGAAATCTTTCGGGTCATCGGAGCAAAGCCCCACCACCACGTCAAGGTGGCTGACCTCAGTGGGGGCCTAAATAAGTTTAATTTGTACTAATTATTTCAGCCAGAATGCAAAGGAAGAAATTTCTTGCAGAATATTTCACATGACTTCACCAGCTACAAGCTTTTCCACGCATCAGTTTTATACATAATAATGTATTATTTACAAATCCATACAATGCAAAATGTTAATTAACCACAATGTTGGTGCTGCATTTTTTAATTAATGTTAATAAATGTCCCAGTCCAGAGCCGGTTATAGTTACGAACTACAGAAACCCAAACGACAGATCATTAGTACTTTGTACAGAATATTCCAGGACTAATTAAATTTTAGGTTAGACCAATTAATAAATGGTGCACTGCTCATACGTGCAACAGTCCAACTGCGGTACAAATGCCACAAATGCAGTTGTGAATTGCAGAGAAAACGAGGTCATCACTCTCCAGAATTTGATTAAATTTCTCTTAAAATTCCCTGACATTTACCCTATGATTTGCGGCAGTCCTGACCATTTTTTAAATACTATAAATAAGTGCTAGAAATCAAAATATAACATAGATATAAATATTCGAAACTAAAACATGAGAAAGCAACGGTCAGCAACGAACAGCATGAAATAATTGACAAACAGTTGAAGCAGACGATGAAAATAAGCCTGCCGATGCAATTTTTTTGAAAAATTTGGACAATTTTCCCTGACAATATTTTCCCCCCGATTTTTACTGAAATCCCTGACATTTTCCCGACATCTGTAAAATTCCCTGATATTTCTCCAATTTTCCTGTTGGTGGTCACCCCAAGAATAAATTGCTAACGTACAAAGACGTGACACGCATGACACAAATTAGAGTTCCCAGCTGAACAGATGGTGCATAACGAGCATGTCTCGCACGGTCACTTTCATGTCGTCTGCAAGTCGTTGCCGACGTTTGGCAAGTTCCCAGTCTAGCGACATACTAAACGAAAACTTCGACAGAATTCTGAACACAACAGACAACAAACAACATGCATCGCTTTATTCACCAGGTTGACGACTCTACTTGGCTGAAAATGAACACCAAACGTAACGCATTTTACTGACAAAAAAGCCAAACTTTCAACAGATAAAACAATTTGTTATTTTTATACCTCAACTCGAAATACCTGCACGTGACTGGTTCAAACTGCGTCATGTGACGTTAACAAATATGCAATGTTGACCGGTCAACAGTGAGTCATCACAGTTTTTTTTTGTTCAAATGATTTTTGTTAAAACTTTTTGTTTTGGTTATGACGTATAGCAAAACAAATAGTGACTGGCATGTTGATCATGATTGAAAATTTTTGACCCTCAGTTTGTAAAATGTTGCCCTCGATCTTCGATCTTGGGCAACATTTTACCAACATACGAGTCAAAAATTTTCAATGATGACATTGACACCAGTCACTATTTGTATACTGTCAAATTATTGACAAAGAGATGCCAAAATTAGGTTTTACCACCAAAATCGAAAATGTAACACCAAACTCGAAGAATAACATGCAAAACTGCCAAACTGTGACGGTGAACAAAAACTGAGACAGCCGAGTTTCTTCAAAATTCCAAATTTAACTTTTTATTTCACATTCCAAAATAGCAGCTGGCTGGCAAAACTTTTGATGCATTAGAAAATCCACTGGTGAATACAGCGATGCAAGGACATTGAAAGCAAATGCTGCAGCAAACGACACACATGCATAGATTCTGCTCACATATCATAGAACTTCTAACACAAGCCCGACTTCTATTTTAACAAAGACCAATGTAATTTGACAAAAGGTGGAATGGTCTTCCCAAGTCCATGCAACTCCTCTATTGCATTCGCCATGTGGCAGCACAGGACTGATAAATTGGCAATTTTGCTGAGGGTTCAACACCCAAAATCTGGCAGTTAAAGATTCCCACCTAACATAATGTGTCAACAGGCCTCACAAGGGTTAGGGTTAGGGGATAGGAGTTAGGGTTAGGTTAGTGGCCCACAACCCACAAGTGTACCCGACAGAAATGGCATCATTCTAAACTGTCAAATGGAAAAAGCAGGACACCGCAAATTTGTTGGACAGATGGACAGACAAAAAGACCATGCTATGATGAAATTTGCAGCAACAAAAAAGCGTTCCATCTAAAAAAAAACTAGCCTGATGCACGAGTAATGGTTTACTTAATGGTTTCTCAGCGTTGCACAGACTTGACCACCGGAGTTCAGTTATGTGACAACTATGAACAAGAAATCTGAGCAAATGCTCACGAGACGCGTGAAAGCCTATAGCAGTTCCTGTTCACAAAATGTCAATCTCGTATCTCCGGCCATTTCGTTGCAACTTTTAAAAGGGTACCGATATTTGATGCCCTCGTGTACAGGTTTCCTTGATCCTAGAAAATCGAGACTTGGACCGTCAAAATCTACGTTCAATGCTAAAAATTTCATATGCAGCCTGCCCATGTCTATCTCAATCGGTTTTGGCGCAATTCGTTTTTGAAATGTGTCTCGTAGCCCGAAATCGCCAAAAAAATCCATAAAACCCCTATTTTAGCGTTCAAGATCATCCAAGATCATTGAATTTGGCGCCAATCGAGAGCCAGTGTACGACTTCCTATTAGTGATTAATACTAACCTAGGCCCTATCTCGCACCATTTCTGAGATACAGCGACATATTGGCTAAAATCGCAAATTTTTCCGACGCCCTATCATTTAGCGCCCTCGTTCGGGGTGACCCCCTTCGAATTTATGGAAAAGCTTTATGGTTTCTGAAACTAGAGTCTTCCAGGCAGCTGATGGTGAAAATTTGATGATCCTAGCTGGCACCGTTTTTGACTGATCCACCCATGTGACGAACGGACAGACAGACGGACGGACAGAATTGCGATGGCTAAGACATGTAAAAAGTTGGATAAGATTTTGACACTGTGTGCCCTAGTTAAAGAAATAGTCACTTGCTAGCTCTCACTGTACATGGCTGAAAAGATACACTTTGATCATCTCATGACCTATTCTTAGATAAAGTAACATGATATAACTACTTGAACACAAAATTTCACTGAAATCCGAAGAAAAAACTTTGTGCCCAAACATTGACAAGAGCTTTATTAGGTCAAGTTCAAATTCAAGAAAAGTGACCCAGAACCTACAGCTTTATTACAGATGCAAGCTCTATATGAAAGCCGGCTTGTGCTAGAAGTTCTACTATAAACAGCTTTCAATATCATATATATCATATATTCAACACAAGCACCAAGAAAAAAACATGCAGAGCTGCTGCAGCATAGCCAAAATTATTTCCAGAATAATGAGCTGTAAATAACGGTAAGTTGAGCACAACAGGCGGTACTTTGCCGAGCTAAATGAAAAAGTCGTAAGCCATTCTGGCTGGCATAGACATTTTTGGTGCACAGTTATCGTAAAATAATTCAGTAACCCACCACATAGCCAAGTAAAAACTTGCATTTGCAAAATTTGGAAAAGTCACGTGACCCCGAGGTCTAGGGGACCAACAGTGCTATGCTGGTGCACAAAAACATGAAAATTAATACATGTAATTACAAAAATAATATAAGCAAAAAAAGCCAAAATCACCGGGCAATATAACAACATAGTTCATGCCAGGGTTGCAAGTATACAGCTGTCTAACTAATCACAGAAAGGAACCGATTTTTCACTGACATCAGCTCACCGAGAGAGAGGTCGCGTTTTTAGATGGATGGGGGATAGTGCAAAGAACCATAAAATAAATCTAATTGGCGATCTAGGTGCGGATCAGGATCAAGAAATTTCTTAAAAGATATAAAAGTCAGTTTTACACCTGTGTCCAGTATTCTCTGGGCCCTTCTAATTAGTACAGTTGTTATTATTACCGGTATAGTTATTTCAGTTATTCTGAGCGATGAACGTAGATGATTAACAGTACAAAACAAAATTCTCACACTCTTAGAAAAGTGTCATGTAAAAGCCACTGCTGCACAATTCCACTCCTATAAAGACTGAATCTGAACTATGAACACATAAATATAAAAAAAACAAATTTTTCAAAAAAGACAGATGGAGATATACAAAAATAGCACAAAAATAAACAAATGCCAAGGACGACAGGCATATTGGAGTCTGATAATAGACTGTTAGGCATAAAAAACACACCAAATTTTTTTAATAAGTTTTGATACAAATATTTCTGATACAACTGTCCATCAAATGTTTGTTTAGTTTCCCATCTCACCCAATGTCTGTTTCTGCACTACATGGGGAAAGAAAACGAACAGAATATTGCATTTTTAGCCACTTTGGTATAATTCTTCAATCAAAACAACACAAAAACACACATTTTGTCCATATTTTCATTATTGTAGCTGATAGTTCATCTAATTGTCAATTTTTCAACTGTTTAGAAAAATCTTTGAAATGTTGGCCCATGAACCTGGGCTCGGCTAAGAGACACTTTCTCCATTCGTTGATAGCAGCGTTGATATCGTTCTGCTCCAGACCAATCCAGACTTCACCAATTTTGCTTCTTGAATTCATATATTCCTGAATGTTAGGCCTATTTAATAGACGTGCTGCTGCACAACAGTCAAACTTTGTAATTGATTATCTGTCGATGGCCCCATATCCGGAATAATGACATTTTATAGTTTTTTTTGTTGATTTTAATGCATATTTTGTCTGCTCTGTTTTTCACAAGTAGTGCAGAAGCAGATGTTGGGTGGAAAACTGAACGGTCATTTGATGTGCAGTTGTGACATGAATATGTGTACCAAAAATTATTAAAACTGGATAACCCTTCTTCAAATTATGGTAGAATACATCGGTGTGTTTTTTTATGCCTCACAGTGTATGAAATATGATAATACAAAAAAGGCCGAAGCTAACCTGAGTTCGCATTTGATCTGTACCCAGCCGGGACTACGCATGAAGGACCATGGTTGATACCACTTCTCGACCACTTCGACACAAGAGCACAACGTCTCCAGCCACAAGTGCAGTACCTGCTCACTACATAGAAACATACAAGGTTAAAGGTACTGTATAGCTCTTAATGGGAAGCCCATCTCAGAGCTACGAAGCATCAACTGCCATATGGGATCACACAGTATTACCAGCCACCCAACACAGGTGAACGTGCCCTACCTTAACCCCAGCCAGATAGGCTGGTACTCGATTTACCTATCCCAGAGGGATGGAAGGCTGAGTTCACCTAGGTGGCTGGTTACCTACCGAGATGGTTTACCTGCCCACAGGCAGTCACCCATCCAAGTAATAACCCGGACCGGCGTAGAGTAACTTCGTTGATCGGATGAAACGCGTTACACCACTATGCTGTCATGTTATCATCACTCTCAGCTTTTTTGGACACTTATACCCCACTTACACGATCAAGCAAACATCAAGCAAACATCAAGCAACCATCAAGCAATGTATTCAAAATACACGAGCACGACATGTGCTCTAATTGCTTGATGTTTGCTTGACGTTTGCTTCATAGCAGTAACGCGTTTGCTTCGTGTAAGCTATGCTTTATGCATGCTTCATGTTTGCTTGATGATCGCTTGATCATGTAAACGGGGTATTAGATACACATGGCAACAAGCAAAACCTTCCTTCCAATAATATCAAAGCACTGAAGGTATACTTCAAGTCACAATATATGTATACTAGGTTTCAACACAATCTACAGCACATTATGTGAGTGTAACAAAGCATAATGCACTGTAGATTGTGTTGAAACATACTTATTTCATGGCCATGATCAACGGCATGTTCTGTCTGTACAAATGCGAGATGCTATCAATCATCATGCTTGAGTGGAGTGAGAAATAAGAAGACTAAGTGAAAAAAACAAAATTACTAACATTAAGTAGAACTGTCAAATTAATGTGTAATGCGTTAATAAATTAACACACGTTCAAAAAATTAACGCACATGCGTAAATTCATTTCATTCACTAAATTCTGTGAAACAAAATTTCCAATATTCCCTTAAACTGCGGTTATTTGACAATCGAATGAATTCAAGTAATTAAACTGTAGCTGGCGTTCCATCACTAATGTAAATAAATAACTATTTACATGACAGGCTAATAGATTTCTATGTTAGCTATGACATAAATGTATAATTTATAAACCAGAAAAATTTTGTGGTTTCACTGAAAAATGATAAAACCATGATCTAAATGTACTTCAAGTTTAAAATTTTAACACGAGTCGAAAAAATACTGGTGCACATACTTACAGATTATCAAAACAGACCAAACCAAGAACAGTACAAGCAAAGTATAATCAAACAGATAAACTTGAATTGAACAAATAAAAAAATTGAATTAGGGTTAGGTTAAATCGTTGATAGTCAACAGCGCTCCCTCACAGCTCTGTGACCAATGTGAGCAGTGCTCATCTCCGTTTCCAAGGCTCCGAGCCAGCAGTAGGTGCAAACACAGCTCAGACACATATACGACAGAAAGGCCAGAACCTCCATATACTGCCGTAACCTTCCCGGTGCTTAGACCCATACCAGATCATACTGCTTGTTGACAGAGGCACATGTGTCAAAGTGATAAATAATTTCAAACCCACAAATGAATGCTAGTTGTCTGCAATAAATGGCAGTGAGTGAGCATACTTGAGACCGCAGCAGACGAGGGATCTGAACTTGACGTCCATCTGAGCGTGCGCCGAGTCGTGCGTCATGTTCACAGCATGCACGGCCTGCACCATTCACACATACAGACAGGTTGGTGGTATGGCGTAGCGGTAACGCGTTTCATCCAATCAACGAAGTTACTCTATGCCAGGCCGCATTAGTACTTGTATGGGTGACTGACTGCGGGCAGGTAAACCATCTTGGTATACAACCAGCCGCCTAGGTCAACTCAGCCTTCCATCCTTCCAGGGTAAGTAAAGTGAGTACTGGGGCACGTTCATCTGTGTCCGGTGGCAGGATCTCATACGACAGGTGACGCTCTGTAGCTCTAAGATGGGTTTCCTAAGAAGAGCTATAGCAAGTAACACACAAATACACACCTACAAACAGTTATCTCATCCAATTACTATTAGGCCATGCAAAATTTCAGAGATGGATCCGAGCCAGGCATTTTCAAAGCTAAAGCCAACAGCCTTCGAGGCCAAAGCCAAGGCCAAAGTCAGCGGTTGCTAGGATAGCCGACCACACTAGTTGTCAGTGACCTTCAAAGTCATCCAAGGTCGATGATCTTCATCTCATCTGAAATGGTGTACGCAATTTCCTATCAGTGATCAATAGCAACCTAGGCCCTATCTCGCACCATTTAGCCACCATACATCTGCAACAGATGACGGACAAGAACCACACCATAAGTTCCACCATTACTCAAGTACGGTCGGCTAAAAACTTTTTGCACAGAACATATTATTAATTACAAGAGACTACAGGCCAAGGCAGCAAAGACAAGGTCAAACCTTTTCAAGGCCAAGGTCAGGACTAAATGGTTTGTCCTCGAGTTCTTCTCAAAGTTGAGACCAGAGGTGTGTTTTGCATCTTTCATTTCCATGAGATTCTCTGAGATTCTCAGTGAAAAGGCAGGTGAGAAATGCGAATTCTCGCTAGCATCTCAGAGAATCTCAGAGAAATAAAAAGTGTGAAATGTGCCTCAGACCTCAAGAACCCAATTCATACAAGATTCTCACTTTCAATATTATGAATCTAATAACACTACACGGAGTCGCAAATTTAGCGACCTTACTACAGATTAGTTAGTGTAAAATCATTAACACCTGATAAACTTTTACAAAATTTGAAACAGTCATTGAAACAATCATTCTGAATTTGTCTTTACAGTTTGTGCTCAGAGTGGCCACATTTAGCCTCAACTCAACTTTTAGTTTAAGGCAGGGGGTACACTGCTGCTGAATCCCTTTGTCAATAACAACGTACTGAATGTAAGCTTAATGTGAACAAACTTTGACATCATAATGATGTTACACTGAGGGCACACGGTAAGGTGCGCACGTCATGATGGGCGTGACCGTAAGTAATGTTAAGATAGTGCAGTGTACGATATTTCGTTTAAATCCATAAACTAGAAACTGAATTATACGTGCTCGAAGCAGGGGGGCCGCTAATTTTGGGACACGGTGTATATTATCACTCATTATTATCACTCTGTAAATGCTGCAGAAAAGCAGAAAATGTGCTATTACTTCTTCTTATACCGTTCTTCGAAATTCCGACTACAAAGTCAGCTACGTAGTCACAAGTGACTATCAGCAGCAGTGAGACTATGTTATATCAATGAACAACTTCAAGCAAGACGATGCGTTCTACTATCAAACAGGTCAGATAACTGACTTTCATCATTTCAACAGATTGCTCATTAGCTTCAAAAGCATCAGTCTTCTGCTGGCATCTTGACTAGTTCATATGACAAGTTCCACTGCATATACTGCTCCTCATTTTGTAGTCTCATTCCTCCTCTGTCCCCTCGTTTGCAAATTTAGCAGCATTATACCCCGTTTACACGTCAAGCAGACATCAAGCAGATGTCATGGAAACGTATTCAATATACACGTGCACAATGTGTGCTCTAATTGTTTCATCTTTGCTTGACGTTTGCTTCATGCATGCTTGATGTTTGCTTCATTGTGTAAATGGTTTATTAGCAATCAGTTCCAAAACAAAAAAAGAAAATAAAACTACAAACCCGGTAGAGAATTTCTTCCGGTGTCAACACTTTGCCATCTTCATCAAGCCTGGTGGCAACAGTCACCACCAACTCAAATCATGTACATAAATCATTTGCCTTACAAATCAAAGTGGAAATAATCATGGCATAATAATTATGTCACTGAGAAAAAAAACGGGGTTACTCTTCTGCAAAGAGTGAATAATACAAAACTGCACCATCATAACATTATTTTATATAACCAAACAATGAAAAACACCAAAATAAATAACACACAATATTATCAATATTATCATATTAATTCTTAAACATGACAGGGCAGCATGAACACTGAAGAGAAGCAGTTTTTAAAAGAGTTAACTCTGTGAAACCAGCGACAGCAAAAACACACACAGGCTGGCATTTTATTTTTGTTTAAAAAAATAAAAACACAGACAAACCTGTAAGTTTTACATAGCACAAGTCGTGAGTAGACGGACTCAAAATCCTTCTCGACTTCCTTTGTAGCGGCCTAGAATCACAAACCACATCATTGTCATCAAACTCAACCCACAGTAACAGCTAAATACGCAAGCGCATGTTTCGTCAAAAAGTAAAATTACCTTTATTTTAATCCATTTCTTTCAATTTGACATCTACTAAGAACGAAGTGCAATTAACCTTTTTCTTATGCAATCCAAAATAGCTAACTGAAAGCTGATTAAAAACTTTCTAATCCCACAGGATTAAGAAAAAAATGCATATTTATTTGCATTGCAGCTGTCTTGTGTTAATCGTTAACGTTTGAATTAACTCTGGTGTTGTCTGCCACACAAGTAACGGTTCAACCCTGGAAACATATATTCAGCTGCAGAGTGTACACTTCTCCTGAGCAGGCTGCCAACTATAGCAGATGTGAAACTATAATGGCAGTTTAATACCAATTGTAACTATTTCTGGTTATTTCAATATCCATTTTACAAAGTCAAAAACAAGCATGGCAATTAGTAAAGGGGATGTCAGACGAATGACAAAATCGGCTGATTTTATCTGTTGACAAAATCGCCCAACAAAAATCTGTCGTGTGTCATGCAAAAATCGCCCGATTTTGTCGGCCAAGATAGAGCATGTTCTATCTTCGACGATTTTGTCGACCGACTTTTCGTATATCGGACAACAAATTTTGTTTATGTTGCCATGGTGATTATTTACAATGGAAGAAGAATATTTATTTTAGTTATTTATTGTGTTTGTTATTATTTTCGTTCATTAGATGCAGAAAAAAGTGATGCAAGTATTATTTTGCGATCTGCATTCGGCTGTTGTGCTAGCTGAAGTAGCAGACAAAACTATCGGCCGTGTGTCATGGTTCACCGATTTTGTCGGCCGATTTTGTTGGGCAACTCAACGACGCCCACAAAAGTCGGCCGACTTTGTCGTTCGTCTGACATCCTCTTAACTCAGCAATTAAGTAGTCTGCATTTGTAGCATGCCATATGTCAAACAGAAGTTTGAATTGTAGGTGATGAAGATGAAGAGATCAAACATATTTGATAGAAAAAAGAAAATGATGACCTCTTCAATAAAGAGCCAAGGATGCCCAGGACCTCCGAGTAATGATGAACGTTTCAAACCATGTTCAAACACGGCTTTCAATGCCGGACATAACCTATCACCAAGCGTACAAACAAATCAGTTTCCTCACTACTTCACTCAAATACATTAAAACATTTTAAACATTCTAAAATCTTTAATCGATATGTCAATCTGACCTTCATAGCTGGTAATGATGAAAATCTTTTATCAAAAAGTAACAACTAATTAAACTAGCTAACAGTAATAATCATCCAAAAAATACGTAAAACGTGTTTTTTAGGAACATAAACATTATCGGCCATTCAGCTGAGAGTTCTTTCATATCTGCTAAAACACAAGTAGAAGCGTTTTTTGACACCCATTTCTGCCGACTGACCAATACTTTCACGTTTGCTGTGACAAAAAGCCGATCTCTGCTGACAACATGAGCTGAAGCGTCATTCAAAAGGCACACTGACTATCTAATCAAAATTTACTCGATAAAATTTCCTAACAATTAACTGCATGATAATTTGTTAGCCTACTGAGATAACCACAAAGATCGCAGCATCCTATCAGAATCAACCGGCTGTGAATTCCACACTACAAAAATGTGCCGTACAATTAGTCGGCGAATACGAAAGTGCCGCGAATAATACTCAAATTATATAAAAACAGACTAACAAATAAGTACAGCTGCAGAAATTAACAATTAGTTAATTGATTGACTATTAAAAATGATGGACTAAATTTTTTCAATCGATTAAGATTCAACTAAAATTTAAGACTTTTCAACAGCCTAAAATGACAGACAATCCACGTTTGTAATGTAATTTTATGTTGCAGAGAACATCATTATAATTTTTAACTTGTATCTTGTTAGTTTAACGGTGTAGACTTCTGTATTTTTTCGATTTTTCTACATTTTGCAAAAAATAACAACAACCAGTGGTTAAATTTTGCAGCTTTCGTGGTCTTTCTTGACCACAAAAATTAATTGTGTCAATTAACTGATAATAAAATTTTTAATCGCCTGCAGCCCTAGAAATAAGATATCAGGAGAGAGAGACGTACACGCCACGGACAATATCGGTGATAGTTTCAGTAACACTGTCGTCACCGGCGGATGAGTAACTTTTGCTGCGCTCATCTAGCAGTTCCACAAACTTAGCTGGAAACCAGCCTCGAAGGCCGTTCAGCTCACCGATCCAGCAGTGATCGTCCTTCTGTGATATGATCTACCGAACACAGATTAAAACCAGAAGTAATGACCTTCAATAAACTACTCAGTTGTACAGTAGACATATTACCACAAAATACTAAACATCTTTTCTAACCTTTATGTTAAAAACTTGACTTTGTTCAACGTCTGCTGATGTCTTCTTCTTCCAGCTCATTTCCACTGAAATGACACTTCACGGAAAAAGAGTTGACACTCGTTTCTGAAGAAGGCATCAGCACACTTCGAAACATCAAGCATTTAACATAAAAGTCAACAAAAGTATTTACAGTTCGATAATACTGAAATAATGAAGTATTACGGGGCGGCCACATGATAGGAGAAAAATATTCCCCAAGTTTTCTGCATATTTTCCAGCGCCATAAATTCACTTTGCCATAGTTTATCAGAACAAAAAGTAACCATAATAATGGTAATCTGGCGGATCTCTGTAAGCTACCACAGTGGAGTCCAAGGCTCTGCAAATGTATTTTAGAACTTTTTGCACCCCGAAAACTGCATCTCGTGACACTATTTTTTTTCATTACAATTTTTCCTTACGATTGCATAGACATCCCTGATAATCATGTGTTTTTCAAAAGTCTTCCAGATTCAGCAAATTCCCTGAGTATTATTCCAAGTTATCTAGGTTTGTGGCCACCCTGTATATCGATGGAGAAGAATGCAGGAAAATACAACAAAAATCAAAAAATATTTCTGCATCCAGTGCCAGATGCTGATCGCCATCAAAATCGGAACAGTACATCCCAGAACTACTCTCCTGCCTCTATAACATTTCATCGAAATCCGTCCACAACTTGCCGAGATACACTGCAAAGCATCAGCTTATGATCTGAAAGTTCCTTTCATATTCTGGTGTGACAACGTCATGCACAGTATTCCGTTAATTGTCTTCAACATGCCTAGATGCTGCAGGCAATCAACTTTGGATGATGGCAAATGACGATGAAATTAATCATGCTAATACTATGTTACTACTAACAGGTGTTAATGCAAACATGAAACCAGCAATAAACACCACTCAGTGATGTGTATTTTGCATCTGCTTCGACTTCCATCCTAAAACAGTCACACTGGAAGAAGAGCTTACGGTAATGATGTCGTTTTTCCGGAAGCCGAGCTCGTCGTCATCATGCCTCTCAAAGTCAAGCAGCGCCTTGGCACGTCGTCGTCTGTTGCGAGCAACGTTCACGTAATTGTCCAGGTCTCTGGCATGACTCTCCATTGAGTAGTCGGCCTGGACGTTCTGCACCAAGCCGACAGAAACAAACCTTAACTTACCTCAGACGTAAGCAGGCTATTACACCTGCCCAGTGCTGAGGCCGTATCAGTTCGGCGCAATGTGCATCCTGAAATGTAACCACAAGTTACAGTATTAACAGCTAGGAAGCCATGGATGGCTGGGAAGTCATAGACGACTCTGAAACCAAAAGCAAAAACTAACGATAATAACAAAAATTTAGGTGAATGAAAAAAACAGTTCAGACCAACATTGCGATAAATGATCTGTTTGACACCAGACTGTGTTAGACCATCACTGTCTAGTGTACACAGTCTCGTGTCATACAGACCATTCACTGCAATGTTGGTCTGAAGTGTTTTTTTTTTCAATTTTACGAAACTGTTTGTTTGTTATTATCGTTATGTATGCATATTTCGTTGATATTTCACAAGGTAGTGTAGAGATGCATTTATGGTCTGGTGGGATATTTAATAATCACGTTATTGCAAACTGTCTGCAGAGTATGCCAGTGAAAGAATTTTGAAAATCGATCAAAATTAGTGAAGATATAGATAAAAGTAAAGTGCCACGTTTTTTGGCCCACCCTGTATACGCATGAAAACAGTGTGTTGAGCTACCGGTACCAGTTTCAACTGTATCAAGTGGTGCTGTCAGAGTTATTTTTTTAATGGCATTAGTATATGTGTTAATTTTTTAATGCGTTGATTAATGCATCACTATATTGCTAAAGTTGTAAATGGACTAAATCGAGAGGGTGACTGGAATGATGATCAACAAACTCGTGGCTGCGTCGCAAGATCGCGACAGTAGTGATGGAACAGCAACAAAACATTTTTTAATCTCTTGAATATAATTCAAATTCAATCATCAAATAATAACTGCACTTTAATGAAACACAGAAACTCCTGCTTCACAGAATTTAGTAAACATAAGTATGTGCGTTAATTTTTTAACATGCATCAAATAATTCTTTAACGCAACGTGTTAACACGTTAATTCGACAGCTCTAGTATCAAGCTATGCTGCTTGGAGACAGAAGCAATCACATATCTCAAACCTCCACCAATAACAGTGTTGCCACCTGGAGAATACAACAAAGTCTCAGTGTCAGTCTTACCTACTAATGGCAAAGAATCCTTCTAAATAATCCAGAATCGAGAAAAAAATATGAACAGCCACAAAAACCCAAACACCTCCTTCTTGACCACTCTAAAACATTTCATCAAAATCTTTTCATAACGTGCTTGGGTTATCCTGCATAGAAAAAACAGACCCGCCGATTGGTGGCGTGCCATAGTTGGTAACGTGTTTCGGCTGAAATGAAGTTACTCTACGTCGGGCCCGGTCAATACTGCAACGGGTGACTGCCTGCGGGCAGGTAAACCATCTCGGTGCAAAGCCTGCCAGAAGCAGAGAGTGGGTGAGGTGGGAAACTAACCGGCCATTCAACGACCAGTTGTGCCAGAAATGTTCATACCAAAAATTATCAGAATTGGACAACACTTATCGATAATGTCCGGGATGTTTTTTCCAGACACGGTGTAGTTGTAAACAAACAACCAAGAGGTACGTACAACTCGGCTGTTCCTTGGGTCGATGGACTGGAAGTGGCGAGCGACTTGCAAAATGGCTTCCCGAAGGTCCACGAGGATCTCGGTCTGACGAACGTTCTTAGCTTTGTCCGATTCAAACTCTTCGCTGCTGCCCCACAACATGACCGACACCAGCGACTTGGAACGACGCAAGTGACGCTTCGTCACTTGCTGGATGTTACATACACAGGCCAGCGATCACCAATGTTTTATCAATCAATGTCTCGATCAGTTAATTAAATCAATGACAAAACTACCATTTACTCAACATGGCCACTGGCTCAGAGATAATAACCTAAATAAGTAAAGTGACAAAATTAATTTTCTTTCGATCAAAACAACAGTTCTGGGGCCCAATTTAAAAAAAAAATTCTTCGAAAGGTCTTTGGAAGACTCCTTCTCCCAAGAAAGGACGCAGATTGCCCATGGAGTTTGCCAGTGAAATCCATTGATAACTAGCGAAGATATGGGCAAAAGTAAAGTGCCATATTTTTATTGGCCTACCCTGTAGATGAGTTATCCTGTATTATACATATTTCATGTCTACTCTACAGTCAATACTCATCAAGTTAGGTCAGGGCTTTATCCCCTAAAAACCCAAAACACAATTAGAGAACCTATCAGAGGCCTTTATGACACTGATGTGCTACATAAATTTACATTTTACTTACTTACTTACTCATTCACACCAAGTTGGACTTTTTGTCTGAAAAAAACAACTGTTTTAAACCCTGTGTGTAAAGCACCTGTTTAGGTAGGTTCCGTGAAGCTTCAGGGTTGACAATAGTGCCGTGATCGGCCATCAGGTAGGCAAGATGCTTGCGGCGCTGAGTATCAACAACGACGTCGTTTAGCGAGCTGGCAACCTGCATTGATACCTGCCACATCATCAGACCACACACATAGAGGAAAGTGTCAAACTAACCACTCAACTAGCTATGGTTAGAATGACATTGGTATTCAGGTACTAGGTAATGGCCAATATGGGCTCTTGGAATGAATGGGGAAAAACGATAATGCTGACGAAAGACTTACAGGGTTCCTACAGGGCTTCTGTAGCAAAAAATCCCCGGACTTTTCCCTGACTATTCCAGTCATAAAATGACAATTTCCTTGACCTTGTCAAAACAATAACCCTGTTGTACAAATGTCAAAAATGGTAGACTCTATCATAAAGTAATGAAACTGTATTAATAAAGCAATATGCAAATAACAGAGGCCATGGTTGGGGGGCAGGGGGCAAAGCCCCCCTGAAGCTGAAGCACTTGCAAATTTAACTGCCTTTAATATTTGGAGACACAAAAAAAATCATAGATATCTGCAGTCTGCATGATCTAAGATCATTTTCCTTAACTTTTCAAAAATAATATTTTCCCTGACCTTTCCCTGACCACACAAATTCCCTGACTTTTTCCTGTTTTCCTTGATCTGTAGAAACCCCGGACTTACAGGCCAAGGGCATACAGCTTAGAAACACTATCACTCTCAGACACAGCATCAGTAATCACTAATTCTTATAACCAAGGAATACACCGGTTGCACACACTACGTTGCACAACACAGAATGTCCAAACTGTTGAAGTAACATAGTATATGTCTATTGGGTGCTGCCAAATCAAACTGTAGTCAAAACGTGAAGCCATAAAGCCAGGCGTCCATTCTCCAAGTAGCTGCATTCGGCGAACGTTCGTTAATCGTCGCTTGACCTTCGGAGTGGAACACGTCACTGTCAACATTAGAACTAACTACTTCATCTTTTGAAATTACGTTTTAGCATTTTAAACACTACTGTATCCATTTCACGTTTTGTCAGGTAGACTTGTTTTTATTTAAGAATATCTTATGGCACCATATAGATTTTATTATTATTATTATTATTATTATTATTGAGTTGGCTGGATGCTGCAGTACCTGAAGCAGTTCATCGACATCCTGGACATCGCCGGGAACATCTGAGAGAAGGTTGAACACTTGGGCCGAGTTTTCCATTGACAACAACTCCGCTTCCTGACCAGCCGACACATACACAAGTACAACCAACTACAGGGTGGTAGCAGGCCTTCAATGATTGTGCACATCATTCAGAAAGCAGGGTGAACCAAAAGACATAGCACATTACTTTTGTCCATATCTTCACCAATTAATCGCCGGTTTTCAAAATTCTTTTGCTGGCACACTCAGCTTCACAGCCATTTATCTACGGCTTCATAGCCATTTACTGTAACCTCATGGTTACATGCAGGAATGTGCTGGGCTGGTGTAATAGCCTGCCCTCCCTGGAGGTAAAGTGAACGCTGAACGTGGAAGGAATCATGGTAGATCACATACTTGTCCAATTTTGAATATTTTCACCCTTTCCAAAGACATTTGCTGTCAAACTTAAAAGTTGACTGAAATCGGGCCAAATTTGGCATATTTTTGGCCCCCAAAATTTTTTAGAAGAAGGCCCCCAAAATTTTGGACCAGCATTATAAAATTCAACCTAGTACTGATAACGTGCAAAATTTTGCGCCAATCTCACATTGAAATCAAAAATAATGAAACATCTGTGGTAAAACATAAGTCCGCTCTGAAAGCTATCACTTCTGGGTAGACTAAAAAGCAATAGCAGCTACCAACAAGGGCATATTCTGCTCTGCAGAATTCTGAATAAATGAACCTTCATTTTCAGCATGCCGAGTGTGGCCTGAAACAAGACGGTTGATCCTTCGTAGAAGAATAAGTCCCACGTTCGCAGCAGAATCCGAGTGTGTATGACGCTCGCAAACAGTGTCAGAAACCAATGCAGCGTGATCAGAGACAATTCTAAAAACATACCAGAACATTTGACTGTAATTACTTTCATAATCAATACCATTACAAACAAAAATTTAAACAAATTTCCACTTCTTTGCAAAGGCTGTACATACTAACAAAAGGCCTTATGTTTTTACCTTCTTTCCTCTACTTCATTTTTGAAATTTTTTATTAATCACTTCTTCTCCAAAACTGGACAGTGGACCAAGACCAAAACTGGGAGGAAATGACCCTGAACTGGAAGGAACTGCGGTGAAATTTCAGCGAGATCCGTTAACGGGTTTTACAAAAAGGGCCATTTTAACCCATTTATAATCCACTAAAAGTCCCCCACCCTAAGGGTGGGAGTTTTCTGCCATAAAGCAGTAAACGGTGAAACGCCAGGATCAAGGTCCACTAACATGCAACAGGGAAGGCACTAAAGGGGGCTGACAGACAAACAGACTGTCTGAAGGTGTAAGATAGCTTGATGAATCAGTAGCCGTGGACCAATACAATCGGGTGCCGGGTGGCCCCACGTTGGGCTGGAGTCCTGCCCCAAATTTCTCACTAAGCTTTGTTCTTATAAATTCAAACTCACTTTTCCATCAGCATTATTCATATTTTCCGCTGTGTTGCCAAATCTAGCTCAAAATTAGCTTGGTTGCCGAGATCATGAGGCTGCCAAAGGTGATATATGTCTCTGTGCCCAAATATACCCATGCCCAAATGGTGGCGCTGAAATGTCCTGCTTCGACAGTGTATGTGACAGAAGTGGAAGTAAAACATTAATCTGGTTATGCCAGCTGTAGATCTCTACACAGAACTGGATGCGTATGACATTATACACCGTCGACCACCGACCACGTATTAGCTTTAGCCGTCTACATCAGCATCTTCAAAAATACTCAAAAATAATAATACGGTATTAAAACCAAACAGACCTATATCATGTTGCTTCAGAGCAGCATCAACTTCAGGCAGATAACTGGATATCAAATGCCGCAACACTCTCTGGTCAGCCTTCAATGACAATGACGCCATTATATCACAAATTTTTCAAATATTCATCTTATCAATTAACATTAAAACTTAACATTTAGTCGAAGGCTATCGAGTACACAGCATACAAGAACATCTGGAATACTTCTTAACATCAACATTTTCTGCTGAAAACTGAAGCGTTATAATAATGTAATAATTACTAAATTAAAAATTAATATCCAAAGCTATTCTCACACAAAATAATGGCGGTGCTACCCAGCAAATTCAACAAAAGAAAATGACGAATTTTGGACACAGAACTTAACTGACAACTTAACAGTCAACTATCCTTTTTTGATTACTCAAAATTACGCCACAGCATTCCGACTAATTTAGGGGTAAAACAGTAAAAATGGGCAGGCAGATACAGAAACTGCTTTTCCAGTAGATTATTTTTCATTGCCGACATGCAAGGAACAAGATACCCTACTTGTCAAAATGTACGATGGAGATAGCAGATATAAACAGAGACTCAAGATTCAATGTTATATAACTACAGTGCAGCATAATTTAGAACTAGACTGTAAAGCATTAAGAAAGCTAAATATGCCCACAGTAACCACCGTGGCATGCCAATGACGTCAGCGTCAGCCAGTAGCCATCAGCTTAGCAGCAGCTATTAGCAGCATGGTCCTATCTGGCAATGGTAAAGTATCGGAAAATCCGGTCCCACGACTTTGACCTTTGACCTTAAGATTTAATAGGGCACTTGCTGAGGTACAATACATTTTCATGCATTTTAACACAAAAAAGCAAACAAATAGTGACTGGCGTTGAGGTCATCAGTGAAAATTTTTTCCAATAAGGTCATAAAATGTTGCCTGAAGTTGAAGACGAAGAGCAACATTTTACAAACTGATGAGAAACAAATTATCAATGATGCCAGTCACCATTTCTTTTGTAATACCTCAAAACCAACACAAAAAATTTAAACAAAAATCACTTTAATGTTTCAATGTTGTCTGCTAAATGTTGCTCAGCAGGCAACATTCAACAGCAATGTTGCCCGTGCGGGCAACAGTGCATATTTGTTAACGTCACATGACACAATTTGGACCAATTGCATGCAGTTATTTTGAGTTCACGTATAACAAAAATGTTTTCTGATTGGTTGGCATGCTGATCAGGTAGTACCTGGACACCGATGAGTGTGCTGGAGTAGTATGAAGCTGGTAGCAGGTCTTCAATGATTGTGCATAGCATCCAGAACGCATCCTCTTCTTCCATGAACAGCAGCAGCGAAGCTGCAATCTACGCATGACCACGATTGATAATTACCAAACTGACAAAGGGTCAGCTGGTCTTAAATACTGCATTTGCTCTTCTCTTGTCTTTATAAACACCGTGAATTGGTATATGTTAAATAGTGTGGCTGATTTGTCAGCAGCAACTAACATCTGAAATAGTGCATGTGAAATAGGCCTACAGTGCATCAATCTAAGACAAGGCACTAAGACAAAGTAAGTTTTGCATACCGAGAAATGAAAAAATCAGAATGTGCAAAAGTATGCATCTTTAAAAAATAATTCAGTCACTAAAGATGAAAACAAACGGCAGATTTAAATGGATAACAGCTCAAACCGAGAAACGATGCAACGGGGCATCTCTGTGGATAAAAATTGCAAACAAATTCACAAATTTATTCAGTATCTTTATTCAATATAACTGAGCAAGCAATTTCACATCACGTTCTCACCATGCCAGTTCCCTGACAGTAGCCGATGTCAGGATAGAGCCAGGCAATGGCACGAAGAACCCGGCGAAGTCGCGGAATTCCCGTGCTGCTGACGTTGCAGAAGCATGCATTACCTGGCATTGTTCGCAACAGATCCTTCACATACATAGACACACACACACACATCTGTTTAGTACCAGCTAACAAACACAACATTTTCACTAGTGCTACCTGCTTCTTTCATCTCAGACAGATTCGTCGTGTCCGACAGTCGTTGGATGTCGGGTCGGCTAAAACCCTCATGCAAGCATTTGTGACATCTTGTGTTGACTACTGTAATGCTGTGCTGGCTGAGTCGCCGAGAGTCATAACAGACAAGTTGCAGAGAGTGATGAATTCAGCTGCCCGCGTCGTCACTGACACTCGGAAGTACGACAGTGGTTTGTCGCGATTAATGCATGATGAGCTCCACTGGCTTGATGTCACCGATCGAGTACGATTTAAGCTCGCAGTGCTCATGTATTGATGTCTCCATGGAACTGCTCTGCTGTACTTGATGGACAGTTGTACACTCACAGCAGAAGTCACTGGCCGTCAACATCTGCGTTCTGCCAGTCAGCGGAAGTTGGTCGTACCGCGCTATCGACTGAACAGTTTCGGTCGTCGGCGCTTCTCTGTGGCGGGCAAGTCGACTTGGAATTCGCTGCCAGACAGTCTTCGTGACCCAGAACTGAGTCTCAATACTTTCAAACGTCAGCTGAAGACATACATTTTTGCGAAATATTGATGTCAAAATGTATTAAGTGCATTAGAGATCTTTTCGAGTACCCGGTATGCGCTATATAAATTTACACTTTACTTACTTACTTACTTACTTACATTCGTATAACAGGTGGTGTAGCATAGCAATTATGCACAGAGTTGAATGAACAAAGTTACTCTAGAGCGGGCCCGGTTCGTACTTGGATGGGTGAATGTCTGTGGGCAGGCAAACCATCTCGATATGAAATCAGCCAGCTAGGTCGACTCAGCCTTCTACCCTCCCTGGGATGGCAAAATGAGTATCAGCTGAGTAGTAATAAATGGCGATGGTTAGTGTAGTACTGTAGCTGCCAGTTTAAATAGATCTGAGACTCAAGCTGATTAGCCTGGTCCAAAAGTTGGTGGCCACCTAGCGCTCGTGCTGCTCTGACCAAATGAACCGGGTGAACTCTCTACCGGTATTACTATTGGTTGCTCCCTGTAACAACTAGTGAGTTAATCATCACATTTAAAACTTCAAAAATATGTTGGCCAAAGAACTACGGCTGCCCAGCTAGAGCTGCACAACTTTGACCCTTGAAAATAAAAACTGGCACTCTGATTACTAATGCCCTGAAAAACGTTCACACCAATTTTAATTTTTCCACATCTATTCTGTTTTCAAGTTAGGAGCCCATATGCGAGAGACAAATCAATGGACAAGACCCACAACATGCCCTGTGAAAACGACCACAAAATATGTTACGTCAGTTACATCAATCAATCAAAACTCATTTACAGCGTAGCATCATATGTCGAAAACAAATCAGAAACGATGATTTCGATCAAAGTAACAATAGTATTTTGCAGCAGCATTCTTTCCTCTTTTACGTCTATCTAACTGCATTTCCTAAGAAAATTTGGTCAAAAATGGTTAAAAGCTATAGCTCTTCATAGGAAAAAATCTCACAGCTACGGAGCATCACCCGCCGTATGGGATCACACAGTGTTACCAGCCACCCAACACAGGTGAACGTGCCCCACCTTAACCCTAGCCAGATAGGCTGGTACTCGATTTATCTACCCTGGAGGGATGGAAGGCTGAGTTGACCTAGGCGGCTGGTTACATGCCGAGATGGTTCACCTGCACGCAGGCAGTCACCCATCCAAGTACTAACCCAGCCCATCGTACAGTAACTTCATTGATCAGATGAAACGCATAACCGCTATGTCACGCCACCAATAAAGTGCTACTAACAATTACCTACTCAATCAGCCTATCCAATTAACTGTACATACATGTGCATGTTGCATAAACAGCCACTAATAATAAGAACACAAAGTAAGAACCAACCTTCTCGATCTGTTTAGAAGTCATCAAGTGATCGTTGGAGCTGGTCTTAACGATGACTTTGTAGCTCATCTCCGAGCGCAGTTTCTTCTCGAGGGCACTGGTTATCCGCATCCAGATCTGAGAGCGTATCGAATGCGGCACGCCCTGGTAGACCATCTGACGCAACTTCTCCGACCGTGGTAGTTGACTTTCAATCTGTCAAACGCACATCCCCCGGAGACAAAATTCAACAGCACTGCACCCCAATCTCCGCAGCTGCCTGAGCAAAAAATCATCTTCGTTCTACTGCCAGTTATCAGTTTGTTCTGCCAACTTACTGCTTGACTTTATTTACGAACGTTGGGCTTTCTTTGGTGCTGGCCCGATGACATGGAACTCACTGCCAAGACATCTGCATGATCCTATTCACACTTGATCTGCTTTTGAAGAATTACTTAAAACATTTTTCTTTTTGGAGTACCAATGTATGCAGCGCATTAGGAATTTTTATGGCATTGATGTGCTATATAAAATCACGTTTTACTTACTAACTTATTTTATATTGACAGTCAAAGTCTATGGAGGGTAGACCAACCTCAACTCCTCCACCTGTGTGGAGAAAATCCGCCAATGCATATCATCAAAGATATCACAAAGTCAAACCCCAAAATGTTGTTTTTATGCATGTTTGTCATGTAGCAACTGAACGACATCATGAGGTCAAAACTCAATCACTGACTCTGTGTTCTAAAATTCACTAGAACTCAAGTCAGGTGAAAATCTGTTACCACTGACCACAGATATTAGCAGTTTTTAACAGTTTTACGGTACTGGGCAAATGGTCAGTCACACTGCAAGCAACACAGCCAATGCCTCTTACTGCAACGTGTATGTCCAAACATACAGACATGGACATATAGACACGTTGCAAGTAGAGATCTGCCTAACCTTAATGGCAAGCTATAGGCTTCCCATAGCCAGCCAACAGAAGAACAAGACCTCTGACGTGGCCTATTAGAACAGAGCTCTGGAAAATGAATGGCCGAGGTGGCATACCGTACGTAACATACCTTGTCCCAGGTCAAGTCACCGACTTCATCATTATGAGTGAACTCCAGGTATGCAGTCCACTTCAGCCTCTGTTGTGGGTCCTCTACAAACGGAATGCTTAGCAGCTTGCTGGAGTTCTCCTCCGGACCATCTGCACAGATGACGATCTACGATAAACTGCTCAGAACTAGAGGCTAAGGAACAGCATCAGGGTTGACACTCAGGCAGATATCCCCAAAAAACCTGGTGGGCTTTTGGGGGGTAAACCTACCTTAAAAACCACTAAAAACCCACCCCAAACTTAATCCAATTTTAGTCTTTTGTTCCACTGATGATGAAATATTTTACTACGGCTAAGTTTTTGAAACATATAAACCTACAAATCTGCAAATATTGGTATATTCTATGCTGTGTGGAGCAAATGGAAACTTGTATGAATCAACCAACTGAAAACCTGGACAAATCTCAAAACCAATCAAATGGGGCTTCAACCGGTTTTTACAGACAAAAAACCCCAAAACCTCCCTTCGCTGATATGTCAGTTCATAGCCTGAACAGTAGCAATTCAGTCATGTCATATGATCCATGGCAGTACAGTGCTGCTGTCTCACTAATAAAGGTAACAGTAAAGTGCTGCTATCTCAATGAAATGCATTACTGGAATAAAAGACCTGAGGCAATATTGAAGAAATGCTAATCAAATTTTGACTCCATATTAAACAAACTATAAGTTTTTCGAATAAATCTGTAATTTTTTGGACAATATTCTGGAATGTGGACAGACAAACAAACACCAGTAAAAGCACAGATAACTAAGGAAATTAACTAGATTCATTAACGGATAAAAAACCAAAGAAATTAATTTTAATACTGCAACATCACGAATGATACACTGACTCAAATTTAACTAGCAACAGAAAGAATGTCTGGGACTTATTAACAGTTTCGTTATTGTAGTAGGCCTACCCAAACTTCAGTGTTGTTGAAAATACAGTTACTGGTCTGTAACAAACAAAACAGTCAGCACACTTCTAAACAACACCTGATTCACTCAACACTAAGCCACGGTTTGGCACTCGTCATATTAACAGTGTACCAGTAGTAATAAAAGAAATTAACTTATAGTAATTATGCAACATTTTGCGGTAACACGTTACACCATGTGAAATATAACTGCTAAAAAAGAGTTCACTCAAGTGAATTTCAAGTTAAGAGTTCACAGAAATTGAAACAAACCTTCTTCTTCAACTTTGAAGCCAAATTCATCGTATCTATAGTCAAGCTGACCCGAAGCATCTTCAGGCTGTATAAAAATAAAACTACATATATACTAAATTTAATCGTATAAAAATGCAGTAATAATTAAGGCAGTATCAATCGTGTTATAATTACATCCTTTAATGTCTTACCTACTGCAGCAACTAAAACAAACAAAAAAAGAGATCACCTAACAAAAATTTACAGATAACCAGGGCACATCGGACTGAGTAGAAGATCACCTAATAAAACAATGAAGAAATTAAAGTTGTGCTTTCTTGTACAGTGACACATCCTTTCCCACACCTGTAAATCTTCACTGTTACAGTTAACGACTTCAAATGCATTTAAATCATATAATAATTAAATGGCATACCGGATTACTGAGTCGATGGAGTATATCTTGCGGCCACATGGAAGGAGTAAGAGCAGAGAAGGGGCCTCCAGGAGATGGGACAAAATCAGACACAAGTTCCGGCATTATGGATGCACTAAGTCCCTGATGATCACTCAGGGTACCGGTAATGTCTTCATCATCTTCCTCTGAAAGAGTTTCAGCTACAAAGCAACCAAACGACAATAAATGCACAGACTCAGTTTATGTTATGGAGGCTACACATATAAAGCGGATGGCGGATGCGCGAATGTTGCAACTTGTAACACTGTAATTAAGGTGCAATTTATTAGTTTAACCATCTCCTAACTCTATTTCTAACCCTAACCCTAACCCTATCCTTAACCCTAATCCTAACCCTGTTGTGACATCCGCAGATCCGCACATTAGGCGATCCGCATTTACCATTGTTCAACATATGGAGTGGCACTAAACATAAGCAAGGGCCAAACGTAATTTGGCGAAAAGGGTAATCGCAGTAGCAAGTCCACTCTATTCTTCGTTTGTGTTTGCTTCTGCTCTGTAATGTCCAGACCTTGATCGAGGGTGCTGCCAATGTCTTGGCATCATGTTGCGCTTGGCTCGGCTTTGAGCCCCAAATCTCTCCTACCTGGGGGAATCAAGAACCCTATCTAACACAATGTTTTGTTGGACTGATGCAGCATTGGGCAGTGCTCATAATTACGGTATATATCAATTTGCAACTGGTAAGAACGAGTAGGATGCGTTCTGTAATGTTGACCTATATACCAACTGAAAGTAGGCCCAAAACCGCCGGAATGCACATATCGATGTGCTAAACGTCACTAATATACACGACAGATAATCAACAGTCATACTGAAGATAACGCATCTAGCAAACGTCTGCAATGTTTTAGCCATCTTTCAAAGTTTTACTGCGAAATAATGATCAAGCGAATCAATTCATCTGTTGCAGCCACCATTGCAAAGGTCAAGGTCGCAATGTCGATATTATCCTCATGCTGTTGAAAGCGACGAGTTTCCAAGAAGCAAATACGAGCAGGAAGGTCAACCAGAAAACAGAATTTCCGGCTTATGGTATTTACGATCACTACCGAATGCAGCATGACTCAAGGTCCAGAACAAAAACAAAAAATGGATTGCCAAAGACTAGGAAAAAGACCAGAACTACCTAACACAGCAGCGACAGAAGTGTGTGATCTGTGTGAAACAGTTTAAAGATCACACTGCTAGCAACATTCTTGATTTTCAAGTCACCAACATCTCCAGATGTTACCAAGTGGCATCGTCTCAAACTGAACAGTATAAACATTCATTTTTCATCAAAAATGATGTTGATTGAAATCATCTGGCAAATGATATAGTTGTTGCTCCTTCATGTGAAGCATTCCAGAGCTGCCTAGCCAAGATCCAGTCCTGCCCATAGGTCCGTCGGGACACCTTCCCGCTCCGTCAACACCAGTAATGGTCTCCAGGCAGCATATTCAAGCAGAAGAAGCAAAAGCAGACTTCACGTTAAGGACAAGGACAAGTAGTAATTAACATCAATGCAGGCAGTCACTGCCGTATTCTGACGCCACTTCGCAATGTCAACAACTTCAATCCAAAGAAGCCTGGAGTGCCACGCCCACTCAGATCACTCAGCGTGCAAAGCTGAAGCTTTACTAATAAAACGCTTCTATAAACCGATTCTGATGCTATGCATGTGCTCTTCAGTTTATTTTACAACACATGATTAAAGATTTCCAAATACAAAAAGTGCATTTTAAACAATACTGTCAAACATCTGTTCGCCAGCGAACATGCCACCTGTTAATGATCGACAAACAGGCAACTAAAACTACCGCGAACTCTTTTTGAGCTGTATCCTTCCGGATGCTTTAAACCAAATACAGTTTTTGCAAATTCCATTTTATGAAAATAACGAGCAAAAATTACAACTACACCATATTCAACAATTTCGCTATCAAAACATTATTTACTTCCGCTGACAACCGATTTGCTTCTAGTGTAAATAACGTAAAGTTGCGACAACAAAAGTAGTCTCACAAAATGTGTTCTCAAAATCATTAACCGTTTTACTTATGTATTTTATACTAACTTGTGGTGATAAATTATAACTAACAGTAGTCGTTAACATATTTGTCACCACTATATCATTTCTTTGTTCGGTACATAATTCGCGTATTAATCTCTAATATCATCATTCACTACTCACTGGAAACCGAAAGTAGGGCAACCTTCTAGGACTAGGACAGTTTCTGGCTGGGGCTTCCCGCCGAGTCAAAAACTGGGAGTGGAACTACCAGGCGGCTACTGCAATGTGTGGTGTAGGCCTACAGTAAGGGCACGAAATTTGCAGTGTTTTAAGGCGACATCGAGGGAAACTGAGTAACGAAATGCATATGCACGTAATGAACAGCGGCGCAATTCATTTGGCACAAAAAGCCCAGCTGTCGTATAGGGAGACCGACCGTACGCGAATGTCGGAAGGCCAGCAAATGTCAACATGGGTGTAGAGAGACTATTTCGCTTAGGGGACAGAGAAGGCAATTTGCCCGAATATTCAGACCCGGATCAATGGTCCCTTCGGGCCCTGGCTTAATTGAGAGCGATTGATGGCTCCTCGTACATAATTATACTTGCAATATTGACTTTATTTTAGTTATTTTTGTACGTACTGCTACTTTTTTTGCTTAAGCAATGAAGGCAAAGAAAGACGGCGGAACAAATTAAAAAGCAGAGGTATAAATAAGCTGCGAGCGAAGCGAGCAGAAAAAAATTGAATTGTTGTACGCAGAATTGGCAAAAGTTTTAGTCTAGAAGTAGCAGGCCGCAAAGTTCTGTTTACAATTTCGGGGTCCACTGTTTGGACCCCTATTGGGGCCCGGTTCTTGAGACTTCAGCCTTACCATATTTTTTCTCGAAATAGTGTCAAAATGCATCCAAACACAGCAAGTTGACGCCAAAAAAAATCAAAAATTTTCCGGAAAGAAGTGTATACGCATTGAGTGCCCCCGCTACCTGTGGATAGGACGTACATTACTGGCAATGCTTTTACGCGCGGCAGCACTGTAATGCCAGCTATATCATCGATGCGTCTGTCTATCCCTCCGCCTGTCCGTCGTCCGTCGCACTCTGCAATTGTATCAAAACAGTGCAGGCTAGATCACGAAACCTTCACTTAAGATTCATAAAAGACTCTAGTTTAGGGATCCGTAAAGCTTTTCTGAAAATTCGAACTGGATCATCTCAGCCAAGTGAGCTAAACATAAAAGGAGGGGGTAAAAAATTCTCGATTTTTAACCAATAGGCTTTAAGTCCCCCTATCACAAAAACGGTGTGAGATAAGGCCAAGATTACTATTAATCGCTAATAGGAAGTCGTACACCCGCTTTATCGTTTGGTATGGAAAGCAATGACCTTAGATGACCTTGAACAGCAAAATAAAGGTTTTATTGACTTTCGTTTTTGCGATTTCGGCCGCTACGCCCATGTAATGTCAATGGCTTAATACATGGTTTTTCTTGTTTGATGTCGAAACTTTCTGTTAAAAATTGCGGACAAATCGCGCTGCAGATGGAGTATAAAAAGTAGTCGTCGCCCTATACAACGGTGCTTTTGTGAACTGTTTTACGCGCGACAGCAGGTACTACTATAGCGCGTATTAGCTATCGTAATTCTGTCCTGGTGTCTGTCTGTCTGTCATAATCAGGTAGACTACCGATTCGAGTCCAGGTGAGAAAGACTGGGTTTTCACCTAATTTTTGCCACAAAATCTCATGCTGCTGAGTACAAAAATTTCCACTCGAACGTGAGTGTTAAAAAGAGGTACCTCTCCCAAAAAGTTTTTATTTTACCGATATTGGCTCGTCTAGCGTGAAAACGGTTGCAGATGGACACAAACTTGCTGCTTACAATAACAAGAACTGCTGACGAGTTTTGGGGATTATTAGCATAGATAACCTTGAACGAACTTGAATCCCAAACATTGAGGGTTTGGCGATTTTTGTCGATTTTCGGCTGCGGCGCACATTTCCAGAGTGAATTGCGACGAATTGGATGGAGATGGACCAAGACAACCTTCGAGCGGGAACTGCTATAACCTGTCGCGCGTTTCATAATAGCATTAGCTGAAATTTTTTGTTCCAAATCATTATAGTAAACTATCTACTGATACAACAACGTTGAGTTTGATTACCGGGGATTTCTGCGCGCAATTTTTTTACTTTTTGAAATCATCGTTTTAATTTCGTTGTTCGTGTTTACGGTATACGGTATTTCTGGAATACCGGCTATTCTTAGTCCGACGTGTGGGCGGATTTTTGCCCGCATAGTTTTTATGTCGTTCAAGACGACACGCTGTAATCGCGGCTAATGGTCGTCTGCAGACTGATCCCAGGAAGCATTCTTCCTATAGGAAATTGTCGGAGACGTTGACAAATAAGTCAAACTTCACATCGGATCGACAATTAGACCACAAACGCCTTTCGCACTACATTACAAACAGAGAGCATCCATCAGATTAACTTTTATTGCATCGTGATAAAAGAAGAGGCTAAGTAAATAATTGGTTATTCCACCAGGTTACGAATAAAGAAATGGATAACAGAGTCAATGCTGGAGCTAATTGATTAGATGCGCGAATGGAAGCATCAGACAACTGAAGAAGCACGTCGGAAATACCGGAAGTTAAACAGTTGGGAAAGTAACACGGTCAGCGATGGAAAAGTGGTGGACATAACGATGTCACGAAATCTTGAAATCTTGTTGTGAGATTGGACAAGGAGTACGATAAGGTTGTCCACTATCTCCAGTACTGTTTAACATCTACAGTACATCCAACATGTCATAAACGAAAGGCTTGCAGATATACAAGAAGAGGTCAAAGTTAGAGGTGTGCTGGTACAATCCATCCGTTTTGCAGACCATACCGAACGTGGACTTCAACGCATAATGGATGCACTCCAACAGACCGTACAGTACATACGTCAGAGAAATACAACATGCGAATAAACGTGAAAAAGACCAAAGTTATGCGAATGCCCGGTAGGAATAATTGGCAGAAAGTTGACAATAGTGGTCACCGGACCAGCGGTAAAAAACTGGAGTCAGTCACTCTTGGACGTATGGTAACCGAAGACTGCAGAAGCGAATGTGAAGTAAGACGTCGCGTTGCATTGGCAAAGGAAGCTTTCAATAAGAAGAAAGATTTTATCTGTGGATCCATCAGCCTCTAGCTGAAAAAAACGCATAGTCAAAGCATTTGTATATGGTATTGCATTGTGTGGAAGTGAGACATTGCAAAAAAGTAACATAAAAAGAACATCTAAAATGTGAATTTGTTGAAAGTATTTAGGACGAAACACAATAAATGATAAAATGC
>Ga0209367_1001316_pt1 | contig 30006 bp, 23 predicted proteins | sample WorMetLIZISLAND2_FD_187412 | JGI IMG/M metagenome (GOLD analysis project Ga0209367, IMG submission 187412) | Marine gutless worms symbiont microbial communities from Max Planck institute for Marine Microbiology, Germany - Olavius geniculatus... ...
AGAGGCTTCCCGCTGGTGTTCGACCATCGCACCAACGAGGCGCAGTTCATCCGCCTTCTTCGAAGAAGAAGCCGTTGACCGCTACCTTTATGCCTGGGTGAGGACTGGTGAAGGACTAGCGCCCCGCCGGTTTTCAAGCCAGAATTTCTATGTTCCCGGGGTTAAGCTCCGCTACACTTCCCCGAGCGAGCGGATGAGCTCCTAGTAGAAGGCCTAGTCAATCGTGTTTTTCCTGGTCACCCGCTGGCCACGTGACCACGTGACTATCCTGAGGCCTGGCAATTATGAGGGGTCCGTCCAGGAATCGAACCCAGGACCTCCCGCTCTGGTGAAGTTGACCTGAGTCCAACACTCTAACCACTCGGCCACCGAGCTCCATAGTCGGTTTTTGCAATTTTGCTTAGTTTTGAACTTTGTGTTTTAACTGCTGTGTCAGTGTGTCTGATCAATGAAGTTACTTTACACTGAGCCTGATTAGTACCTTGATAGGGGACTGTCTTCTGGCGGGTACTTGATTCAGCCTTTAACCCTCCGTGGGCTGGTTAAATGAGCATATGCTTTCAGGCTGGCGATAGTGAATGTAGTACTGTAACTCTCAGTTTAGGTGGATCTTTGACTGAGGCTGATTGCCTTGGTGCAAAGGTTGGCAGCTGCCCGATGCTTATGCTACATTCATCAAATCAGCTGGTACTACTACTTTTTTTACTAGTAGTACTACTGCTACTGTGGCTGCTGTTATTATTCATAATCTACTTAGTCCTTCTGTCTTTCACTATAATGTCTGAGTGTTATAAGTGCCCATGCTTTCACTCCACTCAAGCTTGATGACTGATAGCATCTTGCATTTGTATGTCATTTTTGCATTCAGGCAGAACATGCCGTGGTTCACAGCCATGAAATAAATACGTTTCAAGACAGTGTATTATGCCTCATGATGCTCGCATAATACACTGTAGACCGTGTTGAAACCTACACTAGTTGTACTGTTCAGGGTCATTGAATCAGCACATTGGCACTGAGGACGAGATCGATGGAACAGACACTGCCACTCAGTCACCCAGTGTCAACAACCTACCTCTGCACGCTTCCACTGACGACCCTTCCGTGTCCCCCACCGTGCTGGAAGGCGGTGCCACACCGTCGGCCGCCAGTGACAATGAGGTCCTCCGTGTGGACGCAGCCACAACGACACCAGCCAGTGACAATGAGGCCAATGCCATAACTGCCGATTATCTCCATATGGGCGGAGCCACAATATCGACAGCCAATGACAACGAGGCCATCGCTGCTGAGTACCTGCGCGTGATTGGTGATCGCCTGCAGGCCAGTGATATTTTGTAGCTCTGCTCTGACTACTCGATTTACTTGAGTGAAAAAGTTGACTCAAGTAACGTTTTTGGACTTGAGTGTAGTCATATACTCTGTGTATTTTTCAATTATTTTAAAGGATAGATAAAGTGCAAATTTGAAATTTTACCAAACAAAATACATAAAAGAATTAATTATGATCTGATCATATTTTAGATCTTTTATTATGGTGTACAAAATAACAAACCATGTCTTTGTAATGATTAGCATAATTTTCTGTTCAACTACAATTTTGTTCAGAAACTGTAATTTTGATGTAAGTTCAGTTGTAGTTCTTACAAGGTCTTGTTGCAGGCTCATGCTAACGCGAATCGGTACTTTTACTTTTTGTTCTGGTCATTTTCGTTGCTGGTGCAGGCGGAGTTTGAGAACCAGCTGGATGCGATGATGAATGAACTTGATTGGACGTTGGCTCGAGAAGCTTTGCTTGCTGAAGCGCAGAGAGTCCTCAGGAATTTTGTCAACCAGTTCACTGATATATGGACTCAGGTCAGCATTGTTGATGTCATCACGAACATCAATTGAGTACTTTGTAATCTTCACAGTTTACAGGGTTTCCATGGGTCCTGATAAGTCTTGACAAGTCCTGAATTTGGGAGTTTTTATTAGTCAAGATTTGAACAGTCCTGGTGGTGGTTTGGCTTAATTGCTAACATTGTTCGTCAGAGCAACAAATTTAATTGATGCTGACCTTGTTATACTTGGCTGGGTGACTGTTAGCAGGTTGGTAAACCATCTCGGTATGAAACCAGCCTCCCAGGTCAACTCAGCCTGACCAGTGACCATCCCGCTGGCTCTGGGCACAGTGAGTATATGCTAAAACCTAAAAAAACTCTTTAAAATTTTTTTAAAACCAAAAATGCTTTTTTCCGTAAAAAACCTAAGTTTTCCATCCTTGACGTCAATGCATACAGCATGAAAATAAGAGAATGTCTAGGTGGACACTGGACAGTTGCATAATATGCCAGTGCAGGTCCGACATATTTGTCTAGTTGAACTCTGTTGCATGTCGTTTTTCCAGGTGACACTAACGCTGATGTTCTGTCAGCGTTTGGTCTATTCAATGCTGTGTCGTGGTCTACGAGGCATCGCTGGAGTGGTGGAATTGACGGCAAAACTTATTGAGGACACTGCTGCCAACTTAATCATTAACAATGGAGGATGGGTATGCCCCTTGACCTAGTTACAATTCATTGTGTTGACCCCATTACATGTCGTTGGGTATAAGTAGCAACAAATGCAACTTACGGATTGTGGAATTATGCACATATGTGCTAGCAGTACAGAGTTTTATGCATAATTGGCACTCTTCTGCATAATTAGGCAAACTGTGCATAGTCGAAAAAGTTTGCATAGTTTATATAATTTGTGTTTTGCAACAAAATTTGGCTGTATTTGGTGCCATCGTTTTTTGTAATTACGAATTTGTAAATGCAGCTTACTGACACTACTGCATAGTGCATACTCATTTGTCTTCACATAAGCACATTGAATGTGCTTATGTGTTTTATTATTTAAATGTGTTTTTAACTATGACTACCATCCTGAATCTTAATTTGATTTACGACATTTATTTTGCTCTACGCTTGCACAAACTGTGCAGAATTATAGTTTTGATTATTTGATGTAAATTTGCAATTTTTTCAGTTCGAAAAGTAATAGATGATGGGCATAATTTTAAACATAATTTGTAAAAATGTGTGCGTGATGGATGAGGCATATTTCACCACCAACCATGTCTTTGTTGTTTTGTGTTTGTTAGCAAGCTATCGCTGAAGTGGGTCCAGTTGGTTTGCGTCTGACTGCGGATCAAGATCCACATGGCAACAACAGTCAGGTCCATGTCAGGCATGTGGATCATAGGGAATCTACATTTTCCGATCTGTTTCACCAGTCCAACTGTGCGGATCAGCAAAGTTTTCACCACCACTCTCACTCTGTTGACCGTGTGGATGGTAATCAGCAGAATGTTCTGGATCAGCGCGAGTCAGTCGGCCACTCCAAGAATGCGGATCAGGCATATTCCGAACTTCGAGACGATTGGAGTTTGGATCATTTTGAGCTAATCCGCCAGTCGGGGACTGTGGATCAAGCAAGTTTCCAACAGCAGGTGGACCTCTGTTTGACAGACTGTTCAACTACTTCTTTGTTTAAACTGCTAAATGGTTTATTGTTATTACGCGGAATCTGTGCATTTCTCTGTAGCATGCCTGATAGTCTCTCTGTCATCTGTCACATTTGTGCACTGTGCTTGAACCATTTGACGGATTTAGATACTAATTTGGAGGCGCATGACTCATTGTAGCCAAAACATGCAGTTGGTTTTGACTTCAGAAAGCTTATTTGTGATTCACTAAGTGGCAACATTGATCAGCGTTTACGCATTCTACCGAGTTACTTCGGTTTTGTTATTAGTTTTTTTTGGCAACATTAGCAGACATACAGCTGCTAAACAATGCACAATAACAGTTGATGAGTTTAACAAGAAATCTGACCTAATGCTCATGAGACGCGCGAGAGTTTTTACCAGTTTTTGTTCGCAAGTAATCTTGGTCTATCTCTATCCATTTCGTCACAATTCACTCTTTTGCAGACAAAAAAATAATCGCCAAAAAATCACTAAAAACCAATATTTTTAGGGTTCAAGGTCATTCAAGGTCACCAATGTTGACATTTCTAAGAAGCTCGTCGCTAGTGCTTGTTATCATAAGCAGCATGTCATTGTCTGTGCATATCTGCAACTGTTTTCACGTTTGACAAACCAACAACGGATAAATAACCACTTTTTAGAAGGGTACCCCTCTTTGATACCCACTTGTGCAACCCACCTTGAAAGTAGAGGGTTCGGACTTAGACAGCTAAAGTCTACGTTCAATGCTGAAAATTTCATACTAAGGTTGTTTTGATCTATCTTCAGCTATTTTGGCGCAATTCGCTCTTGAAATGCGTGTTGCAGCCCGAAATCGCAAAGAAATTCACTAAAACCCGCTATTTTGGGGGTTCAAGGTCATTCAAGGTCATCGATGTTGACATTTCTAACAAGCTCGATGCCAGTACTTGTTATGATAAGCAGCATGTCTGTGCCTATCTGTAACCATTTTCACATTAGACGAGCCTATAGCGGTAAAATAATGCTTTTTTAATGGGGGTGCCCCTCTTTCACCCCCTTGTTCGAGGGGATCCTTTTTACCCAGCAGGATGAAATTTTGTTACAAAATACTAGAGACAATAGGCTATCATATGGTGATAACCTGAAATCTCTATCTAACCTGGTCTTGGATTGGTACCAGGTCGTGATGGACAGACAGAATTAACATAGCTAATACGCGCTATAGCTATGCTAGCTCTAGCGCGCAAAAATTAAAAAATAGAAAGAGCTAAGAACAGTCATTATACAATACATGGAAAATAAATTACACTTTTTAGTGCTGGTGGTTTTAGATGGAAGCTCATAGTTGTGTACATGGGCACAGGTGAGATGTGGTGTACAGTACTTTTTTGGTGGTAAAAGTTGATGTGGATCATATGAAGTGCAGGTTCGACGTATAATTATTTTGTTAGCTTGTTCACAGGAGCTTTGCTAGTTAGACAATCATGATTGATTGATTGACTGACTAGGATTGGAGTCTGGAGCCGCTCATGTCAATCCACCAGTCCCGCTGTGCAGATCAAGTGAGTTCCTATCACCTTGACAGCAGTGTGGGCCAAGATCACCAGGAGACATTGAATGCTGTGGATCACTCGGATGCTGTTTGCCATTCCGGATCCCTGGATCGTACTCACCAGTCGGATGAGTCAGAGATGATTCCATCACCACCAACTCCAGTCGAGCTGCAGACTACCGTTGCGGATCGATCAGAAGTCTTGAGTCCGTTGGTGTCCATAGCACAGATCTGTTCTGTGCTGGGTCTTGTGGTTGCCAGCGTTGCAGTCGTGCTGTTTATTCTGCGACGTTCTCGCCAGTCAAAAGTTTAGACCAGGCTACTAGCAGTTAATTGTCTAAATCTCAGTGGCCATAATCAACTTTTTTCTACATTGTAGTCACATGTTAGAAGTCATTTTGTCATCATTTCAGGGAGACCACACTTGTCTGTAAAGCCGGGAAATGTCAGAATTTAGCTGCAGTCTGGGAACTGGCAGTAAAAAGAGTATTGTTAGGGTAAACAGTTTATTATGATATCAGTCAACAGCCTCGGCCATTCGCCACTTTTTGATAGCCATTCGCCCACTTTTTGATTCTTAGCAGAAAAAAAGTAGATGAAATATCGAGGAATTTTACCCTGTGGTCACCTTGTGGTTGCGTAGTTCTTGTCAGAAGTTTCATGTTCTCAGGCCGTTTTGTTTTCATATGTCCAGGTTTATCTCACGTACGAAAATTGACTGCATCTCAGGGCTCTACTGCTGTTTTTCACTGACTTTTATTCGGCTTTTAACCATTCACAGTTGATTTCTTAATGATTCGCAGAAATTGATTTCGTGAATGAGTTGCAAGTAGCGTAGTTTCTTCATTTATTACTTTTTGTGCATTTAACTTTAGAAGGGCGCTGCTTGTACAGTTGGTCCTATTTTGTTTTTTCTGTTACCACTGAAAATTTTAACTACGGTAGTTTTTACGTGCGATAGCAGAATGCCAAAGTGGCAGGACATACATCTGGCTCGGATATTTTATGATGCTCTATTTTGTGTCAGTGTCTTATGAACTGTGTCATTAGAATGGTCGTTTTCCAGGAATTACTGGAAAAGAAACTGATTTTAGTGTGTGTACTATTGATTTTGTGTTATCTTTGTGATTGTTCGGTCAAGGCCAGGGCGAACAGTATGATATGATATGCAGATTTTAATGCAGTGCCATGGAATTTGCCCTTCACTTGCCTATGGTTTAAAACTGACCTCTTGCAACAGTTTTAACATTGCAACTTTCTGCGTGCGAATTTGAAACTGATTTGGTTCACAAAATGGTGACAAAAAGATATCTAGCCATGGCAGCCTGTTTAAAATACTCAGTACCCGGTACTAGTACATGGATTTGTAAATTGTATGGGTGCTGCTGGTATTTGGTGTATTCTATGGTTAGGGATGGTTTTGTGGTGTTAAATACAACTGACAGTTTTTGTGTGTGTTTTTTTTAAATTTTAGCCCCAGAAGTGTTGTACACTTTCTTTCATATGTTAGACATGCATTTCCAGCTTAAAGCATCTTTGTGTTTTTAGTGGTTGTCTTTTGTTGTATTACCATCTTGGTCGTCTTTCAGATATCACTTGCTCTTCCTTGCCTTGTGTGTTATTGAAATGTTCTCTAGTTTGTTCTCCGCATGCTGCATGCAATGTATTTTATGTTTGTGTTATTTGACTGTTCAAACTACAGACTATTTGTTGGTGTTGGCAAGGTGGCCCAGAGCGCTCACGCTGCTCAGTCTCAAATTTTTGTTAAAAATGGATATTAAAAACTTCCAAAAATAGTTAAAATTGTTGCCACGCATTTGTAAAAGTTATACTTGCACTAAATTCGATTTTTTGCCTTGTCTCTGCCCCCGACCTTGCTGTGGGAGCTTACATACCATACCCTCTGTCTAAAATTTAAGGGTCTTACTTCTAAGGGAGGAAATGGGGAAGGGGAAGAGAGGGAGGGGAGGAGAAGAAAAGGAGGAGAAGATAAGTGACATTTCTGGCTATGCCATTGAGGCTGTGTGTAGAGCAGTGATGTTGACAAGGTCACAGCACTCAAGTCTTAGTGGGCCAAGGCCATCCCACTTGCATAGGCTGAAGATGAAGATACAATATGGTAATAAACTTCTGTTTTTACGCGCGAGAGCAGCTACTGCTTTCAGCGCGTCTTAGCCATCGCAATTCTGTCCGTTCGTCCGTTTGTCACACGGGTGGATCAGACAAAAACGGTCCAAGTAAGGATCACCAAATCTTCACCATCGGCTGCCTGGAGGACTCTAGTTTCAGGAGCTGTAAAGCTTTTTCATAAATTCGAAGGGGATCACCCTGAACGAGGGTGCTAAATGTGAGGGCAGTGGGCAAAATTTCTGATTTTTGGCCAATAAATCGCTGTATCTCAGTAACGGTGCGAGATAGGGCCTAGGTTACTATTAATCACTAATAGGAAGTCGTACACTGGCTCTCGATTGGCGCCCAATTCGATGACCTTGAATGACCTTGACCTTATTGATTTTTTTTGGCGATTTCGGGCTGCAAGACACATTGCAAGAGCGAATTGCGCCGAAACCAATTGAGATAGACATGGACAAGCTGCATATGAAATTTTCTGCATTGAACGTAGATTTCGACGGTCCAAGTCTCGATTTTCTAGGTTCAAGGAAACCTGCACACTATGGCATCAAAGAACGGTACCCCCGTAAAAGTTGCGACGAAATGGCTGGAAATAGACTAACAGTTTGCAAACAGGAACTGCTATAGGCTTTCGCGCGTCCTATGAGCATTAGCTCAAATTTCTTGTTTAATCAACTTGCATGCACAATTTCATTTTTGCTTCTGCCTGAATGGATGCCCATTGTAAGTAAGTGATGGACAAATCTTGAAATATTCTCTTGGTGAAGTAAAAGGTTAATTTTGTATGTCTGCTACAGGCCAGACTGCCAAGAGTATCTCCTTGACTTTGGTCAAGGCCAAACTTCTAAGACAAAGGTCTATTTGTTGCCAGGCCAAGGCCCCAAAATTTGGCTTTAAGGCCAAAGACTAACATCGCTGGTGTGTATTTGCTCGTTTTTCAAATTTTTCAAAAGTTATCTTGGCCAAAGAAGGATATTATGTGACACTGTCAGGAGGTTATGAACAGATTTAGATGAAATTTTGTAGAGGGGTGGGCAAGTTTCCTGAGAGTTAACTCAACTGGTTAGATTTTTGTGATGATCTGAATTATTTTATCGATTCTGGATCAGTATTGAGAATCCTTTACAGTAAGGAAATACGACGTGAACGAATGGATTTTTGATGAAATTTTACACCGTGGTCGAGACTGGCTCAAGGACTTGGATTTTGGTGGCAATCCAATTCAAAATTTGAATCTATGGTTTCTGAGTCCTGATCTGTATCATTTATACATCAGTATTATTGCTGTGTTGAGTTTATTGTGCTTGCCAAGTGACAGCTCCATTCTCAGTGGAGGGTTGTGCTGTCCCAGCACTGATTTTTGGCTCACAGCTGCTATAAGCAACCCTTATTGTCATACAGCATGTTTTTGTCTGACTTGGCATGCAACAGCTGTTGTAAGTAGCCGTTATGAGCCACATTGCCTACCGGCTTGTCTAGTTGTTACTGTTCCAGTTCTTGCAGTTGAAACGTTTTGGTGCTGAGTAGTTTAAATGCTGAACATGTAGGGTTTTATACATTTTATGCCTTTTCTCTTTGCCTAAACTCGGTGCCAAAGGCATGTGCGTTCATGTTGTCTCTCTTGTGTCCGTTTGTGACATTGTCTCCGTGATTTCTCACAGTGTGTTTTGGAGGATTTTCTCCAAACTCTTGCTGCCAGTGCATCTTGGAACGAGGATTGAGTTATTAGTCTTTAGATTCAGAAGGTCAAAAGTCAAATTTGCAGTGGGTACGTGCATGCAAAACTTGACGTTTGCATTAAGTTCTAAGAACTTTCGAGTTTGTTAATGAACGTTGCTAGCATTTTCTTGTTGTAACTTCTTTTCTGTTGCTGTTTACTTTGACCGAACTAAAGGCAGACACACGCATTTATTTGTGTGGAATTGTTAGTGATATTGCAAGTCGCGCTACAACTAAAGCAAAATAAAATATTTTTAAAAACGTTATTTTTTGCATTTTAACGCATTTGAAGGTGTACTGTAATGTGGTTACACATGAAATTGAAATGTTAAAAAATTGTGAATTTCAAATTTTATATGTAAACAATACTAAACATGTAATCGGCAACATGTGTTTGACGCCAAAAAATGTTCTGCAGGTTTTTTTTGCAAATATTTTTGGGAGACATTTGTTATTTTTGTTGTACCTGCAGCTTTAGTCATAAGGTGTTTTGTGTGAACGCAAGACAAATTGTTAAACAGAAGTCTTAAAGTGAGCGGTGCTACAGTTACGGGTTAAGCTGCAGTAAGCACTGCATGCAGAAGGAAAGTAGTACGACTAGGTTCTGCCGAAGCACTGGTAATTAGTAATGATAATCGCACTGAAATAAACAATACGCATGCACACGTACATAGCCTACATTTATTTATTCAGCAATTGTAACATTCGTGAAAAAACTATAGGCCTACTTTGTTTGTTTCTGAAAAAATAGCTACTGGAGTGACAGAAAAAAAACATATGCACGATATTGCTGCAAAATGTTCTTTGTAGATTTCTTTATTGTTGCAATTACGGCGTTACTTAGCTGCACACATTGTCTACAACCTATCACGGGGTGTTAATCGATAGACCAAGGCCAATGGTAGATTTAGGCCAGCAGAAACGTATCGATTGCGCATTGCATGGTCTCGGTCTGTGGTGTAGGGCTGCGCGCCGATACTGTAATCTGAAATTCGACTCGAGTACTCGCGGGGATATAAATTTCAAGAAGAAAAACTAGTTATGGGCCTGATGAGAAACTGAAATTATGGCTTGTAAAACTTAAGAAGTTCCGAGCAGAAAACGTATAGAACTATTATCTGAATCATCTGATCTATATAGCCTAGTAAATTCGTGGTAACAACTTAAACTGTCTCAGTTACATTGTTTCTATTGGTAATTTACAAATTTTGATTTCACGTATATGCAGAAATGTAGTTCAGTCATACATAATGCACTATTTGAGGTGTAAAACAATTCTACTTACTTATTTTTACGCTCTGTTATCAAACGAGTATTCGCTCAAATATTCGAGTAATGCATGTAAATTACTCGGATAGCACAGCCCTATCGTGGTGACTGGTACCGTAACCTATAGCCTAGTGTTAGCAAGCCGACGTACCTGATCGATGCATTTCTAGGCAACGGGAATTAGGGCTAGTTGATGTCAGCAACAACTCTAGGGCCTATAATTATATCGTTATAGCCGCTCGTTTACGACATTATAAGGCCTAAATGTTAAATTTTGTTTCAGAGTGTCAGCGTTTACTGTACTCGGCATGTTCTTAAGATATAAAATATATCGCTCTTCTTCCTGACAAGTAAGAAAGATAAAGCTGTTGTTCGCTAAAATCAAGCGAAATTGTCGGCTCGGTGCAGTCGTAATATGCGGCCATCCGCCCTGCACTAGCTGCGCAACCTGATTGAGCTGCAAATTGGCACACCGGTTGCTCCTGCTCTGGAGACGAACGGTCACGTGCATCAATTTTCGTTTTCTCTGCTTTTTGTTTGTTAGTAAGTCATACACAGACAGACGGGCAAACAGACAGACGGACAGAGAATGGACGAGTACGTATAGCTAGGCGGACGGCCGCTTATTGCGTCGCACTAGGCCGACTGCCTGTTTCCATAAACAGATTTTGACCGACATTGCGCGCTCGATAAATTTACTTACTTACTTACAACTGTTGCCAGATAACTCGCATCCGACTCTCCGATCTCACATTTGGTTCGTCTCAATGTCAAATTGGCTTTGCGTACTCGCGCAAAGACATCTCATAGAGAATTCAAGTGATCTGCTTAAATACCGTAAACGTCCATGATCAGATTGTGTCTGTTTGAATGACAGGACGGGGAAGAGGACGGAGATCGAGCGAATCGCGAGAGTGAAATGAAACGCTACACTCCAGTACCAGCCATCTCCCCGTCAGCATCGCTTGCAGAGGACACTCTCGCAAACAATACTCCATTAAAATTCGGTAGCCTACAAGTACAGATGATTAACTGTAGATAATGGAGTTAAAACCTTGTGCACCTATGCGTCTAAATCAGCCGCAGAAATCGTTGCGAACATGCGAATTATTTTATTATATTTACTCAGGACAATGGAGTTAGAACGTTACAGATCAGCATCAGTTGCAGAGGACACCAGTTCTAGCAATGAAACCAGCAACGAGCTGCTACAGACAGAAATGGAACAGTGGAGGCAACGCATGAAGATTTTGCACGAGAAAGAAAACTACGAAGATAAGGTAACATAAGAAATATTTTAGATTGTGACCAATCTAATGTACTCCTCGCGCGCATTATTTTATCCTGTATTTTTTTACTGCTTTTTAGTTCCTTTCTTTTCACACCGCAAATAGCGGTGCCGACAGCATCACCTCGCCGACAGCATCAACCGTGCAACTGACGTCATCACGTCACGTGACCCCAAAAGGTCAAACTCGTGACCCCATTATCTTTGAGGTGTCATACCTCCATAACGGTGCTAGGTAGACGCATGGTCACTATGGACAAGACCATGCGTCTATCTAGCACCGTTATGGAGATATAGCCTATATATATTTCACTTATTTGTCGAGAAGCCTCCCTTGTGCAGATTCACATGAAATTTTGCATGAGGGGTCATCTAGCCGACGTAATCAACATTGTCAAATTTTATCTTAATCAGATCAGGGGTTTTGATTCTGTGGGGGTCGAAGTTTTGGTTTTCCCATAGGAAAGAAAAGTCGCCGTTAACACATGGCTTAAACTACCGTTCAGCCTGTGATATGGCCGTTTGAAGTTCTTCCAGGGAGGCTCTTACAGGAACAGAGGTCGTCGATGGTCGGTCGGTCTTCAATATTACACTGATCTTATATATTACTCCTCTTCGCTGCGTTAGAAACGTAGCGCGCGAGGAGTAAAAAAATAAACAGACACTTGGTTAAGTAACAGATTTGTACACTTTACAGCGTTCTCAGCTTAGTTTTTTTTCTATTCGTTAAATGTTTCAACTGCTTTAGGCCTATCTTGTTTCCTGGTGTAACCAAGAGTTGGTGGATTGGTTGGTTGATGTATATGCAGAAAACGGAGCTATTGTTTCAGGACATTATAGAACTTGCACGCAGAGATCCTTCGGACGAGAAAACCGAACTGATTAATCTACTGCTCGGTGAATGCGAACTCGTTGAACTGGTGCAGAAAATGTGGAGAAAACTCTTCACCGCAGAACGTCTCGAGCAGATGAACGATTTGCCTGATCACTTATTCTCGTCTCTTGCAGTAAGTAAACATTTCGCGCTTCTGAATAAAACCGCAAGCAACTTTGGACATCGGCACGACATAAATGCGGTTATCCTCTCAGCTGCCGAGGGTCGCGGCGTTCACAGGAAACTAGGCCTATTGTGTAGTCGGTGCTAAAGTCGTCTGATACGCGTGATCTGCCAGCCGTAATTACGAGGGGCGTTCAAAAAGTTTTGCAAGTCGATATGTTGCACTGAAAAACTTTTCGAAAATTATGCACCAATAAAACGCACGTTTCTCTTAAACATGTATGAACCTAAAGCGTATATGACGTCATTGTAATGTATGACGTCATAGATGTGCGTTTTATTGGTGTATAGATATTAAAAACTTTTTTAGTCTAACATATCGACTTGCAAAACTTTTTGAACGCCCCTCGTAACAGTGCCGTCATGGCAAAAGGTGAGGGCAGAAAGCATTGCCTTCCCTAAATATCGGGCTGTTAAATAATTGTCGAAAAATATCTTTTTCTTGTCAAAAAATTTGCATTCAAAATGCCAATTTTGCAGCTCTCTAGTGAAATCAAAAAATAAAATTGAAATTTTAAACATTTATCATCTGCAGCGTTTGTCTTAAAATCGCCTACTTTTTTAAATTCACGACGCTTTTGGTAATTACGAAAAGTACGGGACGCATGTTAAATTTGATTTGCATTAGGCCTATAAATTGTGCAACAAATAAAATCCTTTAAAGCTATAATTTATACTTTTACAGTTCTCTAAAGATTGTTTATTAAAAAACCTAAAATACTCCATTTATTCCAACTGATTTTTCGTCCCTGATCGGTATTGATACTAATATTCAATATATTCAATAGCTGTTTAGCTGTAATCTGTTTTATTTAGGCGCTTATTTGTTTGTTTGCTTCGTTTCAGTTAATGTGGACCATTACGAACAGGTGCGAGGAAGCAAGCCAGCGTGTCATAAAGACTAATCTTCACGCCTCGATGCTGGAAAATCTCAGCTGGAAAATGTTTTCGGCGGAAACTCTCGCTGCAACTCTGGAGCAATCGAGAGCAAAGAAATACTTCGTGCGAGCTCAGATCAACATTTTGCATAACGTAGCCAGAACTGATATGGCTCGTAGCGCATTCAGAAAGTGCCACGCTGTGGACGCCGTGCAAAAGTTTCGCGAAGTCAAAGACGATCCGGTTATTCATTTGTTTGTTGTCTGATTAATTATTATCAGTGTAAAAAACGGATTAAGTACCGGTATATAAGCTTTTTGAGATCGTCAGAAACAAAATCTGATGACCCATTGAGTCGACCGTTAAGTTGTCTGCTGACCCTTTGCTACAAGGTGTCTGTCGGTCATCCGTCTCTAATAGGGTGTTTACACGATCCAGCAAACTTTCAGCAAAGTTCCAGCAAACGTCCAGCAAAAAACCAGCTGGCCTGTTAGAACCCCGCTGCCTATCAGCTGTGGGCTAAGCCGTAGGCAGGCCTAAGCTTAGCCCACAGCTGATAGGCCTACGTGTTATAATGGCTTTCCAATATGCCTATCACCAGTATCATTAATATTTAAATATGTGGTTACAACACCCCCGTCCTCCTGATTACCATAGAATTTCCAGCTAGCTGGATGAAAGCTGGATCGTGCAAACACCCCATAACGGATGTATTGTGGCCAACCGGCAGGTTTTGAGAGAAATCACTTTACACGAATATTAGCCCTGTGAAAATTAAAAAGTAACTTAAACATGCAAAATTTGAGCTATGTAATGCAAAAGGAACATTTTCATATTTGAGGTTGAATAGAAAGGTAAGAACAAGAAATCTGAGCTAATGCTCATGAGACGCGCGAAAACCTATAGCAGTTTCTGTTCGCAGGTAATCTTATACCCCGTTTACACGATCGAGCAAACGTCGAGCAGACATCGAGCAAACATCAAGCAGGCCTGACGGAACCCCGCCTCCTGGCTCAAATGTAGGCTTAGGCTTAGCCCACAGCTGATCACGACGTGTTTTGTAGGCCTTCCAATTACAACCCGCCCGCCCTCCTAATTAGCATGCTAATTACCATAGCTCGTCGAGCTAGCTGGATGAATGCTAGCAAACATCGAGCAGACGTCGAGCAGACGTCGAGCAATTAGCACATGTATTTTGAATACATTTGCTAGACGTTTGCTTGATGTTTGCTCGATCGTGTAAACGGGGTATTAATCTATTTCCATCCATTTCGTCGCAATTCACTTTTTTGCAGTCAGGAATTGCCAAAAAATCATTAAAATCCCTATTTTTAGGGTATAAGGTCAATCAAAGTCATCAATGTTGACAGTCCTAAGAAGCTCGTCGCCAGTGCTTGTTATGTTAAGCAGCATATCTGTGTCTATTTGCAACCATTTCTACGCGCGAGAGCTAGCATAACTATAGCGCGTATTAGCTACGGTAATTCTGTCCGTCTGTCCGTCACGACTCGGTACCAATCCAAGACCAGGTGAGATAGAGATTTCTCGTTTATACCGCATGATAGCCTATTGTCTCTAGTATTTCGCGACAAAATTTCTTCCCGCTGGGTAAAGGGGATCTCCTCGAACGAGGGGACGAAATAGGGGCACCCCCTTAAAACGTTATTTTACCGCTATAGGCTCGTCTAACGTGAAAACGGTTGCAGATGAGCACAGACATGCTGCATATCATAACAAACACTAGCGTCGTGCTTCTTAAAAATGTCAACATCGACCGCGTGGAATGACCTTGAACCCCCAAAATAGCGGGTTTTAGTGAATTTTTTGCGATTTCGGGCTGCGACATGCATTTCAAGAGTGAATGGCGTCAAAAAAGCTGGAGTTAGACCAAAACAACCTGCATATGAAATTTTCAGCATTGAATGTAGATTTTAGCAGTCCAAGTCCGAACCCTCTACGTTCAATGAGGGTTGCGCAAACGGGTATCAAAGAGGAGTACCCTTCTAAAAAGTGGTTATTTATCCGTTGTTGGCTTGTCTAGCGTAAAAATAGTTGCAGATATGCACAGACATGCCGCTTATCATAACAAGCGACGAGCTTCTTAGAAATGTCAACATCGATGACCTTAAAAGACCTTGAACCCTAAAAATATTGGTTTTTAGTAATTTTGGGCAATTTTTGGCTGCAAAAGAGTGTATTGCGACGAAATAGATAGACCAATATTACTTGCGAACAGGAACTGCTATAGGCTCTCGCGCGTCTTATGAGCATTAGCTCAGATTTCTTGTCACGTTAGACGAGCCAATAACGGTAGAATAACGCTTTTTAAGGTAAATGCTCTTCTTTTTCTTCTTTGTTCGTGGGGACCCCCTTCAACCAGTGACATGAAATTTTGTCACGAAATACTAGAGGCACTAAGATGGTGAAAACCCGAAGTCTATATCTCACCTGGTCTTGGAACGGTACCGGGACGTGACAGACACCAAGACACCAAGACAAAATTACCATAGCTAATGCGCGCTATAGCTAGCTAACTCTCGCGCGTAAAAGTACGCGTTTTTGAACCGAAAACTGGCCGTATCTCAGAAACGGTGAGATAAAGAGCCAAAATTTTTATTGAGCACTAATAGAAAGTACAGTTGGCCCTCCATAGCGAAAGCTGGGCTTCTTGTTTTGTTTAGCGCAATTTTTACTGGGTAATGCAATGAAAATAGCACTGGACTTTGCTGTTATCCGGCGAAATTGCTCGAGCGCAAGCGATTTCACGTATTGCTACCCATTTCCCCCTAGCGTGGTCAGACTCTTGTCATCTGTCTTCATCAATAATGCCGCTTTCGAAAAGAATGAATAGTAGGCCTACGGTCACATGTGTTTGAATAGACTTATAGGTTAAAACGTAACTAAATAAGTTATGACAAATTCCTCGAAATATGATGTGTATATGTTTTATTTTTGCTTTTCTTTTTTACCACTTCTATTGCTTTTATTATTTTACCTGTGTTCTATGGACGTTTCTGTCTGAAATAAACTTGATTGATTGATTGATTATAATTGTTTTTGTTGACGTTTCGGCAATTACGGCTGCCTTCATCGGAACGACTGTCCGACAGGTGTCGCTGCGGCGGACAGTAAGTAGTCATAGATGTGCGAAAGTTGGTAGGACCCCTCGTCTCGGTTCTTCGACTTGTCTTATTCTTTCCTTATGTGTATCGCCTCCCTAATACACCGTTCCATGTTTTACGGTAACATGTTTAACTAGAAAGCAGTCAGAGCCCGCACACCTCCGCCAAGGCCATGTTGTTCGCTAGGTGGCAGCATCATCTTCGGTTTCGCTGCGGTTAGCCTTATGCCCTATTGAAAGCAATGGTAACGAAAATTTCAAAGTGATCCAAAATCCAGAATTCCTTCCGGATTACCTCCAAAATTGAATCACTGGTAGTTGTTGCCATTCCCGACATGCCCTCAAAATTTCAGAAAGATCCGTCCATAACTTTTTGAGTTATCTTGCTGACACACAGACAAACAGACAAACAAAGTCTGGCAAAAACATAACCTTTTTGGCGGAGGTAATTATTATGATCCATGATTATGCCTCATCCAGTAATGTACTTAGCTGGCGTATATTATGCGAAAAATATTATTATTTTGAAGATGGTAGCGTGTGGAGCACTAATGATTCAGTCCTACCTAGTCACAGAAGACGACAACAAGAAACTCAACGCTAACTACTACTACTACTACTACTACTACTAGGCCCCACTACTATAGGCCCTACTAGGGCTTACGACTTGCTCAGTCGACCAACAAGAAACTGAACGCAAACCGAGAAGTGTTCGAATGGTTGGTCAAGGCGCTCGACGGTGCTATATGCGAAGGACGCTGGCGTCATTTTGCTCCGATCGCCCTTGTTAAGGTAGGGCCTACAGTACATATATGTGCGTCGATGAAGAGCCATTACCCGTCTTGTCTGTCCGTACGTTTGTCCGTCCGTCCGTCTGTTTCGTTAGCACGCGTTCCTATTTTAAGAACAAAAAGGCTTTAGAAAATCAAGTAGCGCCTTTGCATTCACGACGTAGCGCTATGGAAATGTAATTTGCGATGACATGATTTGCCGTGTTGCGGTGCGTTAACTTCAAAATTACTGTTGATATTATGATTATTATTGTATCTTTACTACCGGGCGTATACAATAATTACGCCCGGTAGCAAAGATCCAGTATGTTAACGTATTCCATGGTAATAATTATTGGTGTGTAAATTAACGCGATTGAAGCAGACAGACAAATTCACTTACCTCGGAGGAGTGATTAGCTTTGTTGGCACTGCAGAACATGATATTTAAAGAAGAATTGGACTGGCCTGTGATGGAATGAACAGATTGGCTACTATCTGGAAAAGCAAGGACCTTAGAACGAAAACAAAGGTGCTTGTATACAACTCCATGGTGATAGGAGTTTTGATTTACAACTCTGAAACTTAGACGCTAACAGAGAGACTATAAGGAATAAGCTACAAGCATTCGAAATGGGTTGTTTCCGCAAACTGTGTGTGTCAAGAATCTCTCACATGAGAAATACAGACATCAAGAATCAGTTCAACATCCAGCATAACATTGTGGACAGGATCCGAAGCCGCCGTCTAAGACACTTCGGCCATGTAGTCAGAATGCAACATTCCCGATGGCCACACCTTGCCCTGTATGGTCGTGTTTATGAAAACAGATACCGAGGACGACCGAGGAAGCTCTGGACTGATAATATTTCAGACTATTGCCAGATGATGGGTCTCTTACTCACACAAGCAACACACGAGGCTGAGGCCAGAAGACAATGCGGGGAATAAACGAAGCTGTCCGAGCGTGCTTAACTGCATCGCCGTGGACACCGGGAGACTGAGGTGAAATTAACGTACTTACAAAAATAAGCGCTTAACATAAATACTATTTATCTACTTACTTACTTGCCGATGGCGTGAGCAGGCAATCAATAATCTGGCGGTGACGGATGAGAACAAGGTAAAGATCGTCGAGGCCGGAGCTCTGCCTCACTACGTCAGACTACTGAGTCCTGAGCGAGATGTGTCCCTGCAGAGAGAGGCCGTTCGCGGTCTCTGGAGTTTGGCGTTCAAATGCAAAGACAAACTCACCAAAGAGCCAGGATGTCTCGAAGGTCGCTGAGAATTTATCATTACCGGTAGAGTTATTGACTTTGTCCCTGATTTATCCTTAACTCACTATGCATGTAGCCATTATTAGGGACCAACTAAAAGCGCTAAAATTCACGAAAAAATCACGGATTTCACGGAAATCGGCGTTTTTCGCGGAAGAAGGCCAATTTCACGGAAAATGTCACGGCCGTAAAATCGTGAATTAAGTTGGTCCCTAGCCATTATTGAGTTTTTATTTCGTACCCGTATGTTGCGGTTGCCCAAATAGCAAGCCTACATTATCGTTATTGTCATTGTTATATTTGGCAACGAGAACATTTAGTGTCTTTAAACGGTCTAAGTTGGACCGCACAAGAACTTTTGCGTTCGAAAAATTTTATAAGTTAGTGAGATTTATCTATTCCCTGTTCTAAACTGATGTCGCACAAACACATAGGCCTACACGAAAACGAATTGACCATTCAGAAAACGATTGCCCACGTCTTGTAGAGCTGGACAGTCTTTTCAACGGTATAAAACAATAGGCCTATAAAAAGTCAAAACCAGAAGCAGATCGTTTTAAAACTTTTGTGCATTATCGTACTTTCCCACTGTTTTTAATTTTAAATAATCTTAGTATGTCTGTTTTAATATTACTGTAGCGATAAGAAACCTGAAGACGACGACGTCGAGTGAAAAAGTTCGTAGAAGCGCGACCGGCGCGCTCTGGAAACTCGAAGACATCGACCAACAAACCACCAACAGACCGCAATCCGCAAAGCCTTGTAATAATAACAATAATATAATACATTGTGTCCTAAAATGATCTTCGACATTGTTCTTGGTTTTGCAGGTAGTGTAGAAACATACGTTAAGTGAGGTGTACGTTTGAACGGTTGTTTCGTGGCCAGTTGTGTTGTTTTGATACTTTTTGGAAAAGTGTAGGCCTAGATACTTTTTGGCTTTGTTCTAGAATATGCACGTTTCGTTTAAATCTTGGCTTAGCCGAAAAATCGTCAAAAGGTACTGTTACAATTACTGTAGGTGTCTCTTTCGTAAAACGAGACAGAATATTATTCTAATTTGCGATAAACGTATGATTACTCAAGAACTTTTTAAGCAAAATTATTATATGACTGTTTTTCGGCAATGTTGCTGTATTGGAACAGTTCAACCATTCGCGGCGGTGTTCTAGCAAGCAGGCCTTGACATTGTTTTATCTTATCTTGTTCGTTAGTCCGTAATTTATAAATAGCAAATTATTGTTGGCTGAACAGCCGAAGCAGCAGTGAATGATCCAGTGGTGATGATCAGCTACCAGTGGGGCTATCAGCCGCTCGTTCTAAAGATACGAGATCGTCTCCGGGCAGCTGGCGTCAAACTGTGGATCGACGTTGAAAACATGTGTACGTAAAATCACGAGTTCCGAAAAATAAAACAATAAAACAATTAGGATTTTACGTGGTTGTTCTAATTAAGCCGCGTTATAAATCTTGCCCCTCTGTCTATCACATACAAGCTCCTTTTAACCTAAGTGAAGGTTTTCCGCTCCTCCAATTCTGTTACTTTGACAGAAATGTTGATTGTGCGCTTTATAAATGTTGTGTATTTTGTTACAAATAATGAACACCCAGTTACGTGTATAGTATCGGTATGCTGTGTAGCCGGTTCGCTGCTGGATTCGATAGCTCAAGCCGTTCAAGACGCCGCCGTTGTACTTGTCTGCTTCTCGGAGAAATACAAAGCCAGTCCATTCTGCAGGACAGGTCGTCACCCTTTTTGCCATATTGCTTAACATTAGCTACGCCGCCTATTGCGACACTTCTATCATGGCGTGGTCTGTCGGTCTGTCCATCCGTACGTCCGTTTGCACTGTATGTATAACGAAGTAAGACAATTGAAAAGGCGCAAGTTTATTAGTGTTAGTCACAATGTGCCGCGATCTCAGCACCCGAACAATAATGTTTTTGGACACTATAGGATCTAAAATCATTTCAGGGAACGACATACTATTTAGCAGAAATACTTTTGTGCATGACATCATGTAATGCACGAATAAGGAAAATTTGGGAGTCGGAAATCCGGTCAAAATCTGCGTTGTACCGTATTTGTCAGAGTCACTTAAGTGAAAATGCACGTCATAAGTTTTTACGCGCGATAGCAGGATGCTTCGCGCGTCTTAGCCATGGCCTGAGCGTCTGTCTGTCCGTTTGTCTGTCACACTGCTGTATTGTATCAAAACGGTGCAAGCTAAAATCACGAAATTTTTACTATAGCTGCTTCAAAGACCCTAGTTTATCGTGACAAAACTTTATGCCCCTGGGTGAGGGGGTTCCCCTCAAACGAGGGCGTCACAGAGGGGTACCCCCTCTAAAAACGTTATTTTGACGCTATTGGCTCTTCTAGTGTGAAAATGGTTGCTAATAGGTACACGCATGTTGCTTATCATAACAAACGCTGGTCATGGGCTTGTTAGTTTTATCAACACCGATGACCTTAAACGACCTTGAACTCCCAAAATTAGAGGTTTTCGTGAATTTTTCGTGATTTCGGGCTGCGACACACATTTTAAGTGTGAATTGCACCGGAATGGCTAGAGATAGACCTAGAGAACCTGCAAATGAAATTTTCAGCATTAAACGTAGATTTTAGCAGAGCCCTACGTTCAAGGAGGCCTGCGCAGGCGGGCATCAACGAGGGGTAACCCCTTAAAAAGTGTTTCACTGGTATTAGCTCGTTTAGCGTGAAAACAGTTGCAGATAGACACAGACATGCTGCTTATCATAACGAGCACTAGTGACGAGGTTTTAAATGGTGTCAACATCGATGACCTTAAATGACCTTGGATGACCTTAAACCTTAAACGATAGGAGATTTTATTGTTTTTTTCGGCTGCGGTGCACATTTCAGGAGTGAATTGCACCGAAATGGCTGGAGCTAAACCTGGACAACCTGCGTAAGCATGAAATTTTAGCATAGATTGTCCATTTTTAACAATCTAAATTTCGACATCTTAAATTCAACGAGTCTTTTATACGGAGGCCTCAAATTTGGGTATTTCTTCAAAACGCATTATTATTCTATTGCATGTTGTATACGATTGCCCAGGTGGCAGGACTGCTGCTATCGCGCGTCACGTGAGCTTTGCTCAAATCATCACAGTGCAGCACGGTAGTGCCGACACTGTTGTAAGGGCAATGAACGTTAAGTATAGGAAATGGCGTTTGGGGGGTCCTATAACTTTGAAACTCTTTAACCGATTTCCATAAAACTTGGTATCAGTGATCACATCGCCCACTCGACCCCACACGCAAAATTTGGTTACATTCAAAAGGGGCGTGGCTGCGATGCGCGAAATTCGCCATTAGGCGTCTATTTTTTCCTTGCGCACGGCTACAGACCAGCCAGTTGGACCAACCGACGCCGCTAATGGCTCAAACGAAGCATCCTGACGCCGGACACATTCCTTATATGTTTTCGATTAATTTTTTAAAAATTTACTTTTTATGCTTTAATTGTTAAAAATTTGCATTACGGCCTATGGGGATTTCAAAGCGGTATAACTCGGTCCCCGGAAAAAATGATCGCGCTGTTTGCACCTGCCCCCTATTTTTGGACCCGGGCTATCCGACGGTGTCACTTAAATTTCTCTCCTGCCGTCCCCCGTTGCCATGGCAACGAATTTTGGGAGAAAACTGACTATAACTCGGCACGCATAAAAGATAAATGCGCGCTATTTGCACCTACCCCCTATATTTTCAGGCCCGGGCTATCCGATGGTGTCATTTAAATTTGTCCCATGATGACACATGTTGCCATGACAACTAACCGTTTTTATTCAAAGACAAAATTGGCTGCAGCAGGCACTGTAACATCACACATAATTTTTTCCTTGCACCAACTTCCTTTACGCGCTCGGAGGTATTTTAAAAACAGTAAATAAATTTATTGTCATAAAATCAAATACCAAAAATTTGGACAGAATTCGACCAAAAACAGCAAAAATCAGAGCAAAAACTTTAACAAAGCTATGTAAGGGCAATATGAGTTAACACTCAAAAACGGCTTTCACTTAGCTTAGCTTGGCCCTGCTTGGCATCTAGTAAAAGTATCTACAACGAAATTTTGTTTAGCATATAGGCCTACAGTAATATTTTTGAAGTATTGAAAATGGCCAGTCTTGTAAAAACCAGTCTGGAATTTGACACGCGATAATGTCGCCTCAAAACTATTTTTGCTGTTTTTGAGTTTTGACTCATATCGCCAAACATAGGTTTGTAAACTGTTAAAGTTTTTTGCTGTGATTACTTTTTAGATCCAATGCAACGTTTCTTAACGTATATTCTGAAGTTACTAAGTAATGACCAAAAAGTTTGTAAACGTGTTAATAACAGAAATTTTCAATTCCGCTGATTGTGATATCATGCATTTAGAGGCGGAGTACGCATTTAACAAAGGCAAGACTATAATAGCTTTACGTCTAGAAGCAGGTTACGTGCCCGACGGCTGGCTTGGTCCACTAGTTCTTAACAATCTTCACTACAACTTCAGCAGACCGGAGAGGTTCGAGAGCGAGTTTAGCAAGCTACTAGCAGTGCTACAGAATCCACAACAGTCGAGCTTCAACAAAGGTTTTTATTAGGCCGCCCAGAACGCTAGTTCCTGGCGGGCTTAGCCAATGTTTACTGGTTCTGCTAGTTCTTTTTTTCAAAACGAGATTTCCGAGCTCCGTCCGTCGACCGCCATGAAAATTTGACACGCGATCGAAAGTATGTTCATTTTTATAATCCAGGTCCAAAAACTGCGGGTTCTTCCCCCCCCCCAAAAAAAAAAAAATTCTGGGGCCAAAAACGTGCAAAATTCGGAACAATTTCGGACGACCGCTGAGTAGGCTAATGCGTTTGCGTTCGCTCCGCGTTACGTTGCTAAAAGCGGACTTTTAATCCCCCAATTGGTTCCAAATCGAACTTATACCGCCGGTCGGGGTCACATTGGACCTTGTCCAAAATTTTTAGTTTATCATTGTTATGCCGCCCGGACGATAGTTCCCGGCGGGCTTATGGCCTGCTCAGCGCAGGCAGTTGCGTTCGGGCCATGTGACTTTGCTGCGAGTGGAAATCCAACCCTATAAAACGTTCCCCCGTTCGGACTTACGGCGTCGAGCGGTCTTACGTTGGGCTCTGCTCCAAATTTCTAATTTATTTATGTATTCCTATAGTCCGAGTCGACAGCCAGTTTGATCACTTACCGTTACCGGCTTGTCTGTGAGTAAAGTTACGCAACGTGTTTTAATAACAGGTTTCGTAAATGTAATGTAGTAATGTAGTGAGGAAAGGACACGAGGGTTAGCCGTGCCCCGAAAACAATGCACGATTATGCTTCATGCGAATCCTCCGTCCACGGGTAGCGTCGCACCATTAATCATAGATGCCGAGTCACTGAGTAGGAACATCACCGTGTTGACCACTTCCTCCGCCTCTATGTTGCATCAGACACCATTACTACACTCCATACTACTACTACTACTACTACTACTGCTGCTGCTGCTGCTGCTACAGTACTGTACCGAGCCCCTCACACATTTTCAAATAACTCCAACAATCCTGGTTCAATATCAACACGTTTCGGTAGAAATAAATTTCCAGTTAATCTCCACTTTGTATTAAACCTTCCCTGAAAATTGCAGCCAAATTTTTTGCTGTAATGCTACTAACAAACAAGCCGACAGACAGAATGATAGCCTATAAACAAACGCCTTGTATATCACATAACCTTGAACCGGACGGAGTAAACTAGGCCACCTGCGAATCTTCCCAGCGGCACTCTGGCGCGTATCGGCTCAATAAGCGCCGGTATGGCGTTTGTCTCCAGATTCCGCGCGCCCATGCCGCACCGCACAAGATGCGGAGCTACCGCATTCACGCGTATCTACTTCACAGACACAGGCAGGGTGCATTCAGTAAAGCGAATTGTCATCATCATCATCATCATCAGTTTGTTTTGGAAACACAGAACAGGACAATGTCAGAAAATACAGAAAAAAAACAGTATGTGAACAATAAAACATGTGTTCCAAGGGCCAGACAGGCCGCGGCGGCACTTACAACTGCCCATATAAACAAAAAGTAGCATGGTATAATTAGACAGAGCAAATATGAACAACCAGTACTGAATAATAAAATTAAAATCAAAAAAACCTTGAGAAAATCAGAGTAATCAACATCATTAATGGTCCTCTTGAAAAAAGTTAAAGAAGTAAAATCTACTGTATGAGGTAAACTATTCCAAACATTGACTATACGCTGATTAAAAAACTGTGAACGACAGCTGGTAGAACAAGATGCTTTTGCAAATTTGTATGGTATCTGCAACCGTTTTCATGCTAAACAAGTCGATAGCGATAAAATAACGACTTATATGGTGGACACCCGTCTTTGTCGCCCTCATTCAAGAGCAATCTCATTACCCAGCGGCACGAAATTTTGTCCCGAAAACAACAGTCTTTGTCACATCCCACAGTGAAAATTTCGTGATCCTAGCTTTCACCACTTTGATAAAGCTGCAAAGTGTAACAGACAGACGGACAGACATACGCCTTTACGACAGCTAAAACGCGCTTAGCATAGTTATCGCGCGTAAAAATAGTTACATATTTGTCTGTGCGCAAACTCAATATATCTTTTAATAGTAGACATAATGTCACGATAATTAGTAAAAATTTTTGACGAAATTCGTGACTTTGGACGGAAGACAAAAAATACCATTTTGAACAGTATATATTTTTGTTGTGTCACCGTTTACTAACGGTGAAGTGACAAAGAGCAGACACCTGATGTGGTCCGAGTTCAAGCGCCATAGATCGCGTCAGATTGTCGACAGCTGCCTTCGTCATGCCGTACAGCGAGCAGTTTGCAGTGGTTCGCGTTGACGCTATGCTTGACATATTGACGATAGCGCCGCCGCAGCCTCGCTCTATCAGATCCCGAGCAACGACCTGACGTACGCGTAGCACATGCTCAGCGGCGGATTTTAGCACTTCAGCATGTCTACTAGAACAGAGATCGCCACAGAAAGGACCCAGGGGGCCCTCACAAGCCACAGAATGCCGGACAACAGCGTGACATTTTCTCCGTTGTTGGAGACTTTCATGGCGCGTTGCGACTTACGACATTTGAAAGTACACTTGGCGCAGCACGACATTTTTTGGATCTATAAAACTATTAATATTACAGATTTAGAATTTCTCAAATCAGGTAACAGCAGCGAAAAATTGGCATTGTTTTAATTCTGAATTCATGGGGTATGCTTAATATCAGAAATTTTATGCGAGGGCCCCCGCATTTTTACCGAACAGGACCTATAATCGGGTTTGAATCCATACCTGCACATGCAGAATACTAGAAGGCAACCGGCGAAGTCCCGAATATCTCCGACAAATGTATTTACTTGCAGAATATTAATTTAAATCTGTGCGCTACAAAATAAAAGCCGGCGACAGCCAGCTAGAACTTAACAAAATGCAACAAAATGGCCAAACGGTTTTGAAAGTGGCAACAATGTAAATTGACTACCTGAGACACGGCGTAGATAGCTCTGACATTGACGTTCACTGAGCTGTAAAACACATCATCGTCGTCGTCGTCGTCCAAAAAAATCAGACAGATTATAGGCCTATGTATGTACAAAATATGTTTATATCGTCTACATTAGTAAATAGGTAATATGTGCGTTTTCCATTCTTGCTGTATTTTCCACCGTGATTTGGTCCCACGCTTTTTCGTCCTGCGTTTTCCATTCCCACTCAGTCGCCCTTCCGTAGCAAATATCGTCACTGCGCGGACACTGTACATCACAGGCTGAACGGTAGGCCCAAGCCTGTGTTAACGGCGACTTTTCTTTCCTATGGGGAAGCCAAAAATTCGATCCCCCCCACAGAATCAAAACCCCTGATCCGATTGAGATAAAATTTGGTATGGTTGATGAGGTCGGCGAGCGGACCCGTCATACAAAAATTTATGCAAATCCCTCCAAGGGGGGCTTCTCGGCAAATAGGTGAAATATACGCAAAATTTTTATTTATATATGCCTTTTTTGCTTTAACTCACCCACAGGTCAGACCTCTTAAAGGATTTTTACGCTTAATACGTCAAACGACGTGGTTCTGCACAAGGAAGTGCCTTTTTGGGGTTAAAGAATCAAAATTAAATATTTAACGTATTTATTCGCAAAAAAGCAAAAAAAATACAATGGCGCCTATGGGGAAAATTAAGCAATTCTTTAAACGGTTATAACTTTGGCTGTGTATAAGATAGAGTCATAATTTTTGGTTCTAGGGTAAGGTTTTCGGGAATGGCCAATCTAATGGTGTCATTCAATTTTACCCCGGACCCCCTGGTTGCCATAGCAATGAAATTTGGGACACAATTGGCTATAAGTCGGTTTGTGTAAGAGATATCTGCGAGATTTTTGCGTCTATAGGGGGCGGGGGGTTCGGAGATGGGCCATTGAATGCTGCCAATCGCATTTTCCCACGACCGACCCCCCGTTGCCATGGCAACGAAATTTGGGACAAAATTGGCTATAACTCTGTCTGTGTAAGAGATATCTACGAGATTTTTGCGTCTATAGGGGGATTTCCGGGGATGTGCCATTGAATGCTGCCAATTCGTTTTTTTTTACCCCCGACGGACTCTCGTTGCAATGGGAACGAAATTTGGGACAAAATGGGCTATAACTTGACGTATGTGCGAGATATCTCCGAAATTCTTGCATCTAACAAGGAGTTTTGCAAAGGTGGAGCAAATAAATAATTTTAGTAAGTCTACCATGGTTGACTCTCGTTGCCATAGCAACAAAATTTATAGAATTTTTGCCAAAAATTGGCTAGAATTTGATTAACTAAAGTCTCCGAGATGGGCTCAGACTTTAGTTTGACTTGACTTTAGGCTATAAACGTTTGTGGTTGGCCATTATACGCAACGGTCCAATAACTGCAATAATACGATTAGTTAAATTAGCATTATTGAAGTGTTTTCTGGGCCTATACTAAGCGGGTGATGCGTGCAATATTAGTTCATTTATTTGTACTGCCATTTGTGGATATAAAAGGAATTTTGCTCAATATTGCTAGCAATGCAGGCCAGCGGTGACGTCATGCTGACGAGTGTCGTCTGCTTTGTTCAGTCACGCCATTAGGTAGTAAGTAACAGTTATAAGCGGCTTGGCTACTGTAAAAAATATTTGAGGCGCAATATCTTTGTAACTGATCACCAGTAGGAAAACAGTATTTTAGTAATGAAACCGCAAATATAGGCCCTAAATGCACAAAACATCAGTTTATACACTTGTTAACGGCAATATTAAAGAACTCGCACATCGAAAACAGCAAAAATCACAAATAATGATATTATTCAGCAGCACATTGACATACAGTCAGTGTGATGCGGGCAACATCACATTTTGTGATTTTTGCTGTTTTCGATGTGCGAGTTCTTTGATATTTGTGCATTTATTTAAGAAAGAAGTAACCGGGAGATGTGAAACAGATGGGTTTCCAGACGGGACCGGAAGACAGCTACGGAAGGTGCGGAGGTGAAGAGTTTAGGCAGACTGTTCCAGACACGAGCAGCGGCGACCGGAAAAGCTCGGTCGTCGACGGTGAACAGTCAAAAATCTACAACTTAGTAACTGGCCTACAGTTTATAATATTATGTCGGTCCAGTGCCGACATATTGTGTGGCCCTCCGCCTAATTTTTAAATGTTCAAATAGAAAACTGGCACATCGGTTGAGCACTCTTGCCCGGCAGGAAACGTTTGTACCAATTTGATTTTCATGCGCTTTTTCCTTTCCAGTTCATAATAACTGAGCTAGACAGTCCCGCCAGCTATCAAACCCTGGAAAACATGGTGAGCTTACCTGTCGAAGAGCTCCGGCGTGACTTTGAAGAACACTTCGTCTGACGTCTGGAAAACTGCAGCACTATTGACGAGAAGGTCGACTTGACCAAGCGACTTAACGACACTTTGAGTACGCTGCCAGTCCACCAGGTCAACGCACACTGGACGGATGTCTGGACACTGGAAACATAACGATAGATCAACAGAGTCTCATTGAACAAATGGTATATAGTAAGAAGGCTGGGCAACAACTTTCAACAACAACTGGGCAACAACATAAGCAGCCTATTTAGATTTTCAGCCAGTTGCTGCACGTCAACGAAAATTCGTATATATTCCACGTGCATGCTGGCGGTACTCCTCCACGGCTCGGAAACGTGGACCCTAATTCAACTCGAATGGAGGCGATTGGATTCTTTCTACACACAGTGTCAACGACGGATCCTTTACATCAGATGACATGATCACATCTCCAATGACGGTCTCCTTGCGGCTTCATCTATCGTTCGAAAACGAAGGCTGGGCTTATTCGGACACATTGCCAAACTCGGTGACGATGTCCCAGCAAACCAGATCCTTCGGACTTATTGCGAATCTCAAGATGGTGCGCGGCCATCTCTCGACTGAAGGCGTGCTCGAGGTCGACCTCCCACCACCTGGATTCATCAGATCTGCCAGGACACTGGAATACCGGTGGTCGATGCTCTGGAGCTGGCGTAGGACAAACCGTTTTGGCGACAAATCGCAACGGCGGGATGCTAAGGCTGAACGCTACGCGTGACGATGATGATGATGATGATGGTATGATGATGATGCACTACGTGTCATAAATTTTGTTAAATATATTGTGCAGCATTAGTGTAATTAAAAACCTTTAGTTATCTTTGTATATACATAGAAAGGGCAACAGAAGCGTTGTTGGCAAACAGCAACTAGATACACATTTCACTATTAACATTAACAATAATGTCAATTTTCTGCCAAATTGTGTGCCGATCTGATCAATTTCTAACGTTACAAGCTGTAAAACGAAGTAGCCCCGTTCTCTATGCACCACCCTCTGGGTGTCGCCGCCTATGCCACGGTTGTACCTCGGCGACGAGGCTGTCGAGATGTTGCTGTGCTTTGTCGAGTGCGTAAACGACTGCACCGGCAGAGCGCAGCGACTTGCACAGTTCGCGACCGATACCTATGACACACATACATACGCACAAACGAAGTGATTAAATCAATCAATCAATCAAGTTTATTTCAGAGAGAAAACGTCCATAGTACACAGGTGAAATAATAAAAGCAATAAAAGCGGTAAAAAGAAAAGCAAAAATAAAACATCACATCACAATCCAATACTGACAAGATGTTTAACTACAGCATTACCACTACATATGAACTGCATATTAAACGAAAATTTATAATTATACAAAAGAGTGTCAAAGCTGGGAAGCTGCAAATCCAAAAGAATAGCTGTAACACTATATACGAGGGTCATCCCAAAAGTTTCCGGCCTCGACATATTAGACAACAATATTTTCCACAATCTACACATCAGTGAAACGTACATCCTTTACGAACTCTAATGAGTCGGTTG
>Ga0209367_1001317_pt1 | contig 29998 bp, 22 predicted proteins | sample WorMetLIZISLAND2_FD_187412 | JGI IMG/M metagenome (GOLD analysis project Ga0209367, IMG submission 187412) | Marine gutless worms symbiont microbial communities from Max Planck institute for Marine Microbiology, Germany - Olavius geniculatus... ...
CATATATATATATATATATATATATATATAGACGCCTATTATGCCGTGTGCTTACGACGCTAAACCGATAGATGGACTTTATACATAGGCTATCTATTCAACAAAAAAGCTGTGCTATAGAAAGGAAACTGCGCCATGCCGCGATCGTCTTGATGCGATATTCCGAAAATGCAGGGCGTATATAGGGCAATTTCTGTTGTCGAAATTAAGCGTCTATCTTCACTAACGTCCCTGTTGGTGAGTTCCGAAAGACGCACGTTTGTGACACTGAGTGAGCAATAAGTGTTCAAAGTCATCCAAGGTCGTTGATTTCAGTACCAATCGAAAACGCGGACGCAACTTCCGATTACGTTATAGTGAGCAATAACACTCAGACCTTTTCAGAGACAGGCTTTCTGTAAAAACAGCCACTCACTGCTATTCCGGCCGACATTTTGGGATATTTTTAATGTTCGGTCTCAGGAACAAACATTATAGCTAACTGTTCATAGCTCTATTATTTTCAAGTAACTGAGCCTACACAACCGATCGAATGGACAAAAAGATAACGCTGGTAGTATCACGCCTTGTACTATGTAATCAAATCCTTATATTTGCTAAGCTGTATTTTTCAGTGCTGATTGCGAACAAAACCACGACATCAATATAAACTCTGAAGATAGATCTGACAGACATGCACGTACTACGATATGTCCGCCGTTGTATTCGTAGGGATATCGACAGTCCACGATGGTGTACTTTTCGACGACGTCTGAAAGTTCATTTTGCAGCAACTTCGCCATCTGCAATAATTGAACCGATTACACCACCTCGTGCGTCAAACACTTGACGCAATAATTATTTACCGAAAAATAAAACGAACTAGTTTTTCCAATAAAATACGTAAAGCAAAATGTCTAGATATATGTTACGTATCTCCAATTTTCCAGCGACAAATTGCTCTATAAAAACGTCATCGAGTGGCTTTGATAACAATGTCGTTGGCCTTAGCCACTGTTTTTGTCTTCCAGATGCCTCAAAGCTGAGACCATGTATTCGAGAACACATCGCTGATTCCAAATTACACTATGCCGCCACTATGTGGAAACAGTCATCGGTGTCCCCTGCTAAAAACTTTGAGGGGACACGTTTCTTGTCTTCATGATGAACTGACTGCACTTACGCCAGCTGAGCAAGTCACAGGAGACGGCGTGGTCAAAAATTGGAGATGGGAAAAGTGGTTTAAGGTCTGCAGTGCCGAAAATCGAAGCCGTCGGCGTCGGCGCAATGTCTTGGGTTCTAGAGGTGCACGTACACCCAGAAACTTCCCCTGGCTAAGTAAGTAAGTAAGTAAGTAAATGATTTATAAAGCGCCAAAGTCTCAGAAAGAATCAGGGCGCTACGCGTATGACAGAAGTGTATGAAGTGGTCGATGAATATAGCTTTATACCGTGTGATGTGAGATGTTGTTAAGATCGCAGTGCTTGGCGTCTGCGCCCATCACGGGCAGACAGAGCAGACGGGTGAAGTCACCGACCAGTCTCTCGTTGTAGTCGTCGTCGTCGACCGTCGCCGCGCTCAGTACGGCTGTCGACATGGACTGGCACTTGGCCAGAGCGGGCGTTGGTTTGTCTGTGGTAGTGGCAGTGGCGGTGTCGGTGTCGCTGACGCAGCGGCGATACGTCGACGTGTTGCTGTTTGTGATGTCACGCAGCGGGGTCGAAGTCGCGAACAGACTGCGCCTGGCCGGACGACAGTCTGACACTGACGACCCGTTCTCGTCGTACGGCATCTGTCGGCGTCGACGGCGTGCTGACGTCACTGACGATGTCGGCAATGTCAGTGTCGGCGCTTTGCTGACGATCTGACCTCGCACCAGCTTTAGCCACGAGCTGCTGTTGTTGACGTCACCGATGACGTCATCGGGTGACGTCACGCGCTGCAGCTCGCATAGAAAGTCGGCGTCCGACTGGCGCTCGCTGTACTGAGCTTTACCGATCGACGACTGAACGTCTTCCATTCTCCGCGCTACTGACGTACTCTACGTAACACAACAGCGGCATTTAGATAAGACCGTTCTTACATGTAGATCTAAGAATACAGAAAGCCCGACTGTGGCTGGGGTGGGCCGACCGTACCGCCTATATCCGAAAGCCAGCGTCCAGCTTCCGGTCGCGGTAGGTACGATAGCGATTTTTCGGAGTATTTACAGTCCCATACGCGCTATGCCTGCCCTGTTATATGAAACACCACAGTGTTTGAATTGCCGGGGGGTTGAGGGGATTGAACCCCCAACTGTTTTTACAACCCCCCCCCTAACACACTGTCAAATTATGTACAGGAGGGTCAGCTATATACTGTATACATACGATTTATATCACAATTTCGTTTGGTCTCCGACCGTCGAAAAGTTCAACCCCTCCCAAGGTAACTTATCACGAACACTGGAACGCTATAATCAACGCTAGGATATGATACGGTAATTCGGCGCATGTGGGTGATGGCTGCAGGCAGCAACGTTGCATTTCAAAATTGCTGCCAAACTGCTGCAGATAGAAACATGGTTACTATTGACAAATGTAACGAGAATATAACTGCAAATTTCAAGACAATCTTAGAATACCACATAAATCTGTGAAAAAACAGTTATCGTTACAAATTGATGTACATGTATCTATACACGAAAAAAGGAAAAAAATCATTATATAGGTAAGTTGTATTACACAGTTGTTATTGGAAGATAATTTCCGCAGATGATCCAAATGCTTACCGTTAGAAACGGACGCTGTTGGCTGGTGCAAATGTTTCGGTGACTGTCGGACGTGGAACGGGAGTCCGAGAGCTGACACTCGGCGTGACCTAGGTCAACAGACACGCATGCTGCAGGCAGCCGCATGTCATGATGCTGTACGCAGCAACCTGGCGACGAACTATCAGCTCTGTTCACTGCAGTCGCATGCTGCTTCCAATACTCGCCAGGTGCCGAAACGACTGGCGTCAAACGACGTTCAAAGATCCCGCTTTCCGTGGCCTACAAACAGTCCAAATCTTAAAGTGTCAAACAATGACGATCGTCCTCGCCCATGCAGGATCATCGTTCAAAGGGTGTAAGTGCATTTAAATAATTGCGACTACGAATTTGTTAATAATTCGTTCATCATTAATTTTCTCACTTAATCCGTTCGTAGAAGAAATCTCGGAACGCATGTTGTTGCAGAGTGAAATGCGGTCACAGTTTTCGGTGAAATTCATGTAGTTTACAGGTCCGTGTTAAAGGATTCGTGGGTACTGAAGCCACATTATAGGGCTTACAATCTATCATAGGCTATTCATTTAGGTTGATGCGAGACACACGTGCAGTGCACAAATGCTTTTCCATGTGCTACTGCTAATATGTTAAGTCGACAACACTGTGACAACAGTCGTTAGCTGAAATCCAAACAGCGAGAACACACACAGCGTGAATACGTGCGACGTGCATCAGAAATAGCAGCAAAGCGACAACAGCTAGTAATTGGCATTACGTAAAATTTTAACTGACACGCACGTCTATAAGCTGCTTATACGAGCTAGCCTACTGTTTAACCAGCAAACAGAACACGACTATACTATCGTTATTAAATTATTGCTATTGCCAGCAAAGTTCGCTGGTGAAATGTTAAAATTTTGTTTTGCCAATTTTGCTTTTTTTGCGGAGACTTCGCTTGCTACTTGTGTTCTTTTAAGCGCATACGATGTGCGTTACCGTAACGCATCGTAGCTTATCTTATTTCATGATCTACTTCGTCATCCTATCTCTCACGGTCTCATCACAGTGTCTCCAATGTTATAATCTCACTGCAGTCAAGCATGACGACTGAAACGCGTCTCGCGTCTGTTTATCACACGCAGTTCCACGCAGAACATATGCGTCGTCGATATAGTCAACAAATAAGTACGCTTCAGTACGGCGTACCGTATAGTTTATTACGGTATGCTTCGTTACACTCGCAGAGTACACTCTTGACGACCGCGAAAAAAGTAAACTTGCCCACTGCAAGTTACATTTAAGCGTGCCTGCTGTGCATTTGCTGAGAAAAATAACATTTATATTTAAAAGAAAAACGTCACGGTTTACGATATGTTGAAACACGAGTGTGATTATAACGTGGGCGGCGCCGGAGGTGGGGGGGGGGCAGAAGAATTAGCAGCCCCCGTTCCCTTACCCTTGTCCCCGGTTTCCGCCAGAAGAAATTTTGATGGTGATACGTAAATTGCCCTCTGATAACCATACACATGCTAAGGTGTGACTGATTAAACGTCTTTTCTGCAAGACTACATAGACATATGTGATTTGTTTGCCTTTTCAAAATTAAAATGCAGGCATATTTGCGGCTACTATTGAATGTCTAAAAGCTACAAATGTTGCGGTTTCGGGGGGGTCGCCTCATGATCCCCTTCTCTCTGACCAGGGTCTCTACCCCTAGAGCCCGCTACGTCTTTTTATGCGCACAACAAGTGAATGAAATTGACATTTGGCCCACACACAAAAAATTATTGCTCCCGTACCCTGACTCTTGCCGGGGCTTTGACCCTCCTGCATTTTTGCCCGCCCCAGCTTTAGATTTCGAGCGCCGCCCATGGTTGACTCGATTTTTTAATGCAAGAAATTTGAGCTAATGCTCACGAGACGCGTGTCGTAGCCCGAAATCGCCAAAAAAAATCCATAAAACCCCTTATTTTGGCGTTCAAGGTCATTCAAGGTCATTGAATTTGGCGCCAATCAAGAGCCAGTGTACAACTTCCTATTAGTGATTAATAGTAACCTAGGTCCTGTCTTGCACCGTTACTAAGATACAGCGACTTATTGGCGAAAATTGCAAATTATGCCCACCCCCTCTCATTTACTGCCCTCGTTCGGGGTGACCCCCTTCGGATTTATAGAAAACTTTACGGTTCCTGAAACTAGAGTCTTCCAGGCAGCCAACGGTAAAGATTTGGTGATCCTATCTTGCACCGTTTTTAACTGATCCACCTGTGTGACAGACAGACGGACGGACAGAATTGCGATGGCTAAGACGCGCTGAAAGCAGTAGCTGCTTTCGCACGTAAAAAACGTTATCAGCTTTGCAGCCGGTGAATAAATACCGGGTGCCGCAAAAACCGTCCCTGAACATTTGCAGGCATTATTCACCCAAGCAGTCAAAATGTATCAGTGCAAAAGCGTGTATGTAATGACAAAACATCTTTGAATATGTGTTGGAATTTTCGCCTAAAACACTTCTCTCTTAGCCGTGATACAAACAAAATAGCGTCACACGCTATAAAGCAATTTTGCAAGCGGTTCATCATTTGCGTTGCCGCTTGTACGCAGGCTACGCCAAAACGTCACAGTAGGCCGAATTATTAGTCAACTAATTAGCAGAATATGTGCTGAATAGGTCCTCCATTCTCCTTTGCTACTGCTGCTAGACGCTTTTTCCACTGCTATATGGCTTTTCTGATTCTGGTTGTCTGACGTCGACATCGTGCCATTTGTCTCTGATAACATTCTGAAGATCTTTGAGGTTTGAAAAATTGTTTACGCATTTCTTAATAGACATAGACAATTTTTTGCCAGTTATCCCAAACTAAATAATGAGTGGAAATTCAAATCTGTTGAATGTGGTGTACATTTTTGTGAGCCGATGAAATCTGGCGTTTTGTGTCGAAGGAAATTTGAGTTTTGATGCGGTGTGATGGAATGCAGTCTTTACATAATTGGATTTTTAATTCGTCTTACGTCATTAAGCAACATTCAGTAGTGTCATTAATGAGGTCATTAAAATTTACAAATAAGAGTTCATATTGGTCTACAAATGTGCGAAAAAAAATTTATCTCTATAAAGTATACGCGCCCTTATAGTTAGGCAAAGTTTGGGACGTTTTTTTTGCGCCACCCGGTATACAGCACCAGATGTGTAGGCCTATCAGTTAAACATTACAGTTTCTTATAGGCCTATCTCAAAGCCGATAGGCTAGTTTATAAGTAGTCATTACTTACCAACGTTTCACTGGTGTTGGAGGCTGCGACAGTCATGTCGTTCCCAATGGACCTAAATCGAACAACCAATTACAAGCATTAAAGCATTATTGACGCATTTTACCAATCCTATCACATGTGCAGTCAGTCACCATTGTCAGCAAGACAATATCAGAACAACACCGTTTCCAACCGTCACATACGCAGATTAATCGCCCGAAGTGAACAGCGATTCGTAATTAGCTTATACATACATGTAGGCCTACTGTGCGCGTTAACAGTTCTATAAGTGCTACGTAGAAATAAATAGCCGTGATCGCATTAGAACCGGCACCCTAGCGTGTGACGGCGACGGCTGTTACGTGAGCGTTAAGCCATTACAAGTAACTAACAGAGAACGTAGGCCTAATGTAGCGTAATTTGTAGCATCGTAGGCTATGCACGACGTATTGCACGGGTTAAGATTATATCACGATTTTGTCGGCACTGTCGGCATTAAGCAAAATGAGTAGTAATTTCTTCTTTTTAACCGACTAGGATTTTAATACATGAGACTATGAAATCATTAAAACCGCTGTTAAAATTAAGAACACGCATTCACTAAAGGCGGGTACAGACAGAATGAATGAAATGAAATGAAATGTAATGAACTAAATGCGAAAAACAGATATTCATTTCAGTTCATTTCGTCCGCTCTGTACAGATTAAAAGCATGTTAAAAAAGCAATCGCCTACGTCAAAAAGCAACGTTAACTACTCATTACTCAAATAATAGGAACGGATGATGAATGATCACTAACCAGTCGAGTGACGGAAACGTAGGGAAGGCAGACCGACACGTGAACGAGCAAGACTCATCAGCTGATGTCACCAATTCCATCATCGTGAAAAGCTGCTGCCTGCTGAATAAAAATGTAGTCTCTCGACTGAGGATGTAAGTCAAAAACGCCAACGTTCACAAACATCGACGATCGACTGACAGAGAAATCGATCCGAGTCGACGTATTTAAGCAAACGGCGCTCAACAGCAAGTGCTGCTGTTCGCGGCGCAATCGTTCTGACGCCGCAGCCTATAGCAGTCTGCAGTCAGCGAACGGCGCCCACTGTGACTGCGACTGCCTGCGTCGAGGGCGGTCCACGAAAGTACGACCAAGCCCCCCCAAAGATAACCCCCTAGAACAGAACCCCCCTCTGCCGACGAGGAAGGATGGAACTCCCTCTGGCACAGACTAGGACAACCCCCCTCCCATAACCAATCGAGAGCATTCTGTCGCGTCCGCGTAACGTAAGCAAGACTTGGTTGTTGTTAACAATACTAAGATTTTTAAAATTATTTATTTAGTCTACCTGGGACACATATTATCGGTAGAATGAGAAGGGTTCTGTTCTAGACGGCTGTGTTCAGGGGGTTATGAGTGGCCAGACACCGCGGCCCAATCCTGGTAAGCAACGCCGGCGAGAAAACTAATTTTAAACCGTCTCGTCCCATTCTGTCTGTCGCTGTCGTGTTACTGTACGGTAGCCCGCAGCAGGCTCAATAAATTGCTGTCGACACTGTTGAGAATACAATCCACACCACCAACCACGCTGTGGCCCTGACGGACGATCGACCCACCGGCCATGCAAAACAAACTTTGACGAATTAGTTCACGACCGTTTCCGACTTCTCCCTTGCACGTCTTCCGCAGTTTGAATATACTAAATACGTTTGTCGCCGCAGAACAGAATAAAGGTGAAAGCCGCAACCGATCAATAGGTAGTCAGCTATTCTGCTGTAGGAAACTGAACCTGTTCTCCGGCTAGATCAGCCACTGTAGGAAGCTGACTACGGACAATATTACTGCTAGCGATAGGTGCACTTAGAGTAGAAACTGGAACGACCGGAAATGTATTGGGTCGCTGACGTAAGTAATATGGATGGTCGTCCATCGGGCCTGTTTAGAAGATCCTTCCGAAATTTTTCCAGTTTACCTACGCTTTGGGGCTCGTCCACAGATAGTGGATTAGGGACTGGTTTACTTCCTAGACCACTACTAGCAACGGCCGACCAGGGATAGAATGTACGCTGAAGTGAACTAAGACCTAGGGGACCTTAATTACATGAATTTGGCATGAAGAAGAAAAGCGATAAACAGAAGCGAGATATAAGCGAAATAAGAAAAAAGATCCACGTCGAGTCAGAATGTCGGTTGCATCAGTTTGTACAGCAGTGAAGAGAGAGGAAAGTGCAGAAAATCTAAAATCTGATTTTCACAATTTTACATTTGAACTTTCAATTTCTGGTGATGACAGTGGAAAAATGAACAACTGACCAAACGCTTCACGCTGTAGTCAATGGATATCGCCGCGCGGTTGCAGGGCAAAGTAAGATAGGTCTATTTGAAGCGTCCGCATGACTCCGCAACATAAAACAGCGGGAGTCAAGTCACCAAAGCTAACTATCGAATATCAATGAGAACGTCGACTGACTGAGCCCAAGCCCGCAAGGTCTAAAGCATATTGTAGCCTATTTGATACCAAACGATCCAAGGAACGCCGATTGTATTTAAATGCATAGTCCAATCAACTACTCGTGAGCGGGGTTCAGAGATAGGCGACCTTGGTCGATTGCAGTGCCTCATAAATCTTATCAATGCCTGCAGGGGGCAGGTAATTATGCGAAATTCGCCTTTAACTTTTCGTATGGTTCACCACGTAATAGGTCTACATGCGAACGTTATAATTTATTCGCCATGCTCTCCGCAGCATAGCGAAAGTTGAGGCACCGCGCTCTTGTATTTCAGAGTTTCGGAGCACATGTACACACGTGCATTCTAAAGGCTAAAATATAGGGGCCTAAGAGAAGATGCTAAATTGTTAATGCCTTCGATCGTTAAACATTTTTGGAACTCTGACCATTAGTTAAACAATGTCATTTAATACAAGTACAATATAGCTGATCGTATATACGCAAAATTGTTACAGATTATTTCTAAACAATTTTACTCCTTTGCAATGCAACATACATTATAGGCATATTAGCGAATCAATTAGGACGTTAAAAAGTTTATTAATATATTATATGTCAATGTCAATGTCAGTAATAAATTTATATAACGCAATATCATAAAACATTTCTATTGAAAAGTTCAGTTTTAAGCCTCGCCTAAAACCACTGCTGCAGAGCGATGGATCACGGAGATTGTCCGGTAATGAGTTGCAAGCCATCGGACCCCCAACAGCGAAGGCCCGACGGCCGAACGTGCTTCGTCGAAACCGTGGAACAGTGAGGAAGTGTCGACTGGCAGATCTCAGATGCTGTCGACTGACGACATCGGAGACTGGGATGTAGTGGTCGAACAGGTACTTCGGTGCTTTATTTTGAAGGCATCATATAAAACTTAGACAAACAGCTTAGCTATCGCTATATGGTGGTCCGATCGTAATCCGAATTCCGTAAACCAGCATCCGACTTCCGGTCGTGGAAACAAAGCGATTTCCAAGAGTGACTGCAGTCTCATACACACTATGGCGACGCTGCTACGGTATATCGCACGCTACGATCAACACAAAGATACGATCGGCGCACGTTAGTGCAGGCAACAACTTTGCATTCATAATTGCGGCCAAGCCGCTGCAGATAGAAACGCGTATGGTCGCATATAGAAACTTGTCATCGCCCTATTCAACGGTATTATCGCCGACGTCTACGACGTACAGTTTAGCCACAATACAAACGACCGACAGACGACATATCGTACCCAACGATCACCTAACGCTCGGCCAATAAGTCATATTATGATATTAGGTTCAATATTAGGTCTAACGTTATGTCATGTACAGTAAGCCTATCACCAAAATTTGATCTAGAATTATTCAGTTATAATTTTTGTGACTTCTATCCGCATGCAAAAATATTGAAAATAAACTCAAAACACAGAAATAAGAAAGATATTTGTCAAAAACATTTTTTGTGAAAATTTTTTTATAAATCCGTTCCCTGACATTTTGCAAAGGCCAACCATGGGGACTTTCTTGCGTCATATAATATGTCTAACTTAACAGTAGGGGGGTCTACATGCAACAACCAATGAAATCCTTACTTCAACGACGTTTTAACGCCATTTCTATAGTTTATTATCAATTTGAGCACTTTGAAGTACGATGCATTGAAAAGCTGCTCTACACAGTTAGTGGCCAAGTATGCTATAAGCTTATTGAATAGAAAAAGTAGCCCAGTGCAGTCGCAGGAGGTCATTTTTGACGCAGCAGCACGTCCGTGTGAACCTATAGACGCAGAGTGTGATAATAAACTGTACTTGGACAGTGGAGTGAGTGGACAGTGCAGTAAAGTATAGAAACCAGTGCTTCAGCGCTTAGTGAATTATAGTGCAAGTGCAACCCATACTGTGCTAACTCACCGCAATAGGACATAGAACACATGAAAATGGCGGCAGTGTATTCGCTTGAACAGACACCGCAGGTGTGAGAGATGGCGAATCACCGTTTACTCGTATTTAATCGCGCTCTGTTCGGACAAAGTGTCGGACAGCTATGGGCCTACAATGTAGCTTGAGGCAAGATTAAACGTAAAATGTTTTGTACGTGGTACAGATAGGCCTAAGGTGTTTTTCGTGCATTGGAATTAGAAACCAAAACATTTTTTGGCAAAGTGAATAAAGCCAACTACTTAGAAAATGTTGATGGCTTTGAATTTGAAACGTTGCTGAAAAGCGTAGTCGCAGTCGTGCAGTCAAACTGAATGTATTTCTATATATTGCAAATGTATTGGCTATTTTTTTACCCGCGCCATGCATGGACGGGTTATGCTACTGTATGTGGTCTGTCCGCCGGTCCGTCTGGTTTAACGTTGATGTATACGCTAATCATACAATAAGTTGGGTTACACCAAAATTGGCAATAATTAATTTAGTACCTCAGCTTTTTGTATACGCACAACTTCAGCGATCTAGTGCAAAAACGCCTTCAAATCTGTGGTAGAAAAAAAGGTGGGTGACTGGGCACGGAAAATTGGTGATTTTTAGCCAACAAATCGCGTTAGGCATAGTCGCCGCGTTTCAGAAACGGTGAGAGATGGGGCCGGGTGGCTTAGAAGTTAAGTCAAAATATTATATACTAAAACATTTAAAAATTAGGTTAACGTTAGGCTTATCGTATAAACCTAACGTTGCTTTCGTTAACATCGATAGTCTAATTCACAGAGATAAAGATTGTCTGTCTGACTATCTTTAGTAAGATAGTGAACAACCGACTGTACGTCTTCTTTTCTTTAGTAATTGTCTGTCTGTCTCCTATCTTTCTTGATACGAGGCTTGACACGCGATAGTGAAACTGATTGTTGAACTTTGTAAAACTGACTTTCTGTGGAATTAAACGTTGCTTAAAATGGTTGACGAACGTTATGAAACTAACCATCTGTGAAGCTGAACTTTGCATTTCTTGTTTGCTTGGATGAGACTATTGTCCTTGTTCTTGCTGTAATAAAACTTTGAAACTATTTTCCAGAAAAATTCTTGTTTTTGCTAGGCTACTGTAATGATGAACAACGACTCAGATGTGGAAGTTGAACTGTATGAGGAAATACTAGGCGACCTAGGTTACGATTTTCCTCCTCAAACTCGTTTCTAGTCAGCTAACGTTCCTTCTCCGTCGGTAGGGACCATTTTCCAAGGACCCATATCAAACGAGGATGATGAGAGAGTTGTTTGCCCACGGTTTGCAGCCCGCCCTGAGACATTCTTCTGAGCTAGCTGAGGTTTCGCAAGTGCCGCAAATAACCCGTGGTTGCGACAAGCGTTATAGGGCTTTTCGCTTTTGCCTGTGCTTACTCAGGCCACCAATATGCCTAATTCTGGTGGCTTCGGTGAATTCGGTGAATAATCTACCCATCACTAGCTGGGATCATTCCGAAATTTAGTCGTGTCTCGTGACGAACGAAAACATGTTGATAAACAGCGCAAAGTGTGTTATTTTTGCTTCTTGCGACTGCTCTGTGTTATGAAGCCTGGTTCGAGGGGCGGCAAGTCATCAGGTGTAGCAGGTTATCCTCGAACTAGCACGCGGTCGAAGGCAGAACACGCCGGTCTGATATTATCTGCGATTGACCAACTGCGGAAGCGGAAGGCGCTACCTGACCTCAGCCGGATCTGTCACCTGGCCCAGCGCCAGCAAAAGTTGACGATTGAACAGACTCGTGCCGAGCTTAACATCCTTGTCAGCGAATAGCTTGTCGTCATAGTCGACCGTAAGGACCGTGTGAGCTACCGCATAGTGCCCAAGCGGCGCAAACAGCTGACCAGTACCGATAGAATAGCTGCAGTTGCGGTCAGCTGCCGAAAGCGAAACCAAACCGAACGGCGAGTGTTAAAAGCCGTGAGGAACCTGATACACCAGGCAGCAAACAGCTTTGTACAGAAGGGTCAGTTATCATCAAGCGGTTCGAGTAGTTCATCAACAGTCGACGTTGTGGTGTCAAAAGAAAACGGCGGCATAACACTGAATCAGATACAAAGCTGGATTGGTGAGAAGTGGGGAACGGATGCAGCTGATTCGATGGAAGCAATAAAAACAGCTGCTGCAGTCGAAGTTAACCGAGGTACTCTCGCTGAACTGACGGACGGCTCGTATACTTTGCACAAAGAGGAAGTCAGCATGGCGACAAGTGAGCAGTTGCAGAAACGTGGACCTGGCCGACCGAAAAATGAAGATAAACTTCGTAGTTTGGCTGGAAAGTCTGCTGCTGTGACTGAGCCTGCTACTACTGTGAATAACAACATCGCAGTTAGTGACTCATCTACTGTGCCAGTGAGCTCGGCCAAAAGTAGTTCACAGAAAAGATTTGGAGGCAAACGAAAGGTTCACTTTCTTGTTTTACTGTATTCTTGTTTTGTTATGCTTGATAGTTGTAATGGTTATTTTTTGGCATTGAATCTGTGTGAGGTGTGATTACTTTATTCACCGAAGCCACCAGAATTACTGGTGGCTTAAGTAAGCACAGGCTTTATGTCGAATTTCGATGTAAATTTGCATTTGGATATTAGACTTAAATTACTTCTTACCTGTTTGATGTAGTTTAGCTAGGACAGAGCCTGTCAGAGATGCACTTCCAGTATTGGTGTTTTGACTTTGAGCACATTTGATTTAAATGTTAGTTGGCTGGCTGTTATCAGTGCCTTCATACTGCATTGCACGAAGCTTTTGTAAGCTGTTCCATTGTTGCTGAAAGCTGGGTCTCGTTAAGGTTTTAAAGTGTTGAGTAACGTTTTTCAGCCAAAGTTGAGAAAAAGTGTCGATCAGGAAGCGGAATCGGCTAAGAAGTCTCGTTCAGATGAGGCAGACACATCTTTGTCAACAGAAACTGCTGCGACACTATCTGCTGCTGCGGATAATGATGCTGTCAAGTGTTCTTACTGCCAGTCGTCAACTAATCGCCACGGAAACACCGAAGATCTGCTTGTCTGTAAAGATTGCCATGCAAATAGTCAGTACATTTAACATGGTCTGATTGTTTACAAATACACTGCCAGTATTCTTTTATTTTGCAGCTGTTTTATATGGTATGAAAAGCTGCTGTGTTGCTCCACAGCTTTCATGCCAGTGTGTATTTAGTTTTGGATAATTAAGTTTGCTGTTAATTTATTTATGCGATGAGTGCTTCTTTTTCTTTGTTAAGTGTAGTGTTTTTGGTAGTCTTGAGTCTTGTGTACTGGTACTGTGTTCTTTTTTTTTGAAAATTCGAGTTTGTTGTGTACTATATTTTTGCAGTGTGCTGCATTTATATAGCTAAAGACTGTATCATTATAAGAGGGTTGTACCATTAATAAGTTACAAAATGGCATTTTTCTGTTAATTTTCAACATGTGAAAGATCTCAGTATATACTAAGTTTTTGTACGTAATCTATTCCTGAGTGCCAGCTGTAGGGAGTTACCTGATTGACATATGGGAGGTAGAGTTTGACTTTGATGTGGTATTGCAGTTCATCCGTCATGTATGGACTTGAGCAAGGATCTGGCGCGTCGTGCTGCACGATCTCCATGGCAGTGCATTGATTGCAAGACATGCAATGTGTGTGCCGATTCAGGATATGCAGTGAGTTTTAGTCTTAGTTTATCTTGATTGTTGAATATTATCATATCATTCAGTGGAACACATGAACTGTATTTGATATCCTGTAATGTATTGTTATGAGTAGGCTGGATGGATATTTTTCCTACTAGATATCGTATTTGAATATCTAGTGCCTAAAATCATATTGATCTAGTTATTACTAGATTTAAATTTTGTTGTGACTAAAGTAAAAGGTTCTACTTGAAGCACACCAGATAAATTACTTCTGCCAAAATGTTTTTGTGTCCCACTGTTTGTCAGTTGGACTACTTAGAAATCATCAACAGATTTTGATGGAATTTTTTGGAGAGATTGGACATGGCCAAAGCAAGAACTTTTTAGATTTCGGTGCCTATGCAGATTTTACTGTGGATCCTGAAGCATTATCCACATTTATTTTGCCATTAGAAGAGCAGTTGCATCGATTATCTAGTTTTTTTTATTCGCCGGATTTTTGAGATCTGATCACATCCAAAGTTGTTTTTTTTTGCATACAAGAATTTCTTTGTTGATGTCAGCAAAAAGTTAATTGAAACTAGGTTTTGTAAAAAGTGCATGTTGTTGGTGGTGTTACAGGATGAAATGTTATTCTGTGATTCATGTGATAAAGGCTATCACATGAACTGTCATAAGCCACCGGTTCTGGAAAAACCAACAGGTTTGCTGTAAATGCTCTGTGTCTCATAATTTAACTGGGATGTGTATTAACGGTTGTATAGCATAGTGTCATTGGTGAATTAAAATCTGGTTTTGAAGCAATTGCGCAGAAATTTCATTTCTTATAGCTGGAATCGCAGGTTGTCATTTACCACATAATCTGAAGTAATGGGAAGTCCAGCAGAATCTGACTCACAGCCACCAGTGCTGGAGCACACAGTGAAAATGCTAGATTTGAGTGTTTTGGAATTTGGAATAGGATTAGGCAAACCGGAAAGTTGATATGTATGGTAATTGTTTTCATGCACATTGCACAGGAAAAGCGTTGTGTTTTTTAGACTAATTTCGGAGAAAAACAAATTTTACATTTGGGTCTCTTAATACAAGCCGGGGTCTAAGTCACTTGCTTTGATACAGGCATGATGTAGTGTACTTGAAATACAGAGAGAAGTTTTAATATGGCAATTTGACAACGTTTTAATGCAAACCAGCCTCTGATAGTAGCCAGTGGCTTGTAATGCATTGGAATTATGATGGTATTTCAGATCAGTGGGTTTGCTGTCGCTGTGTTGCCGAACTTGAAGCTAAGTCTACACAGCCGGCGGAAGACCCTCCAGATGTTGTCATGACAAACAGTGACAGCAAAGTCGATGGTAACTGTAAACATTTTATTACAGTCATATCACTCACATGCCATTTATGTTATGAGAGAAAAGCAGTAGCTGTTTCTCAGGGGCTAAAGTAGTTGACTCCCACTTGGCAAAATTAGAGGCTTGATTGCGCAGTGTGCCCTTGAGCATGGGAATGTATTTCAGACATGTGGCATTCTTGTGCTGATGAGTTGCTACTTGGTTTATAAACTCTGAATCCATTCTGCAAGTGAATGTACTTGTCGTTGACTGTGTGCATTGAATTGCATCTGAACAGTGATATGTCCATCTTACCTGTTTTCTTCAATGTGTTCGAGAAGGAATAGTGCAAAAGTTTCAGTTTGGCAGTTTTTAAAATGTTCAGTTGATGAAAGCTTTCTAGATTTTATAGTTTTTGTGGGGAGTCCAAGAATTTTTTCTCTGCTCAGTTGTAGCGTGTGAAATTAGGCTACACTATTACCCAGCATGTTTGAAGTGTTAGAACTGCAGTGCTGACGATGTTAGCAGTGAGTGTGATAACATCCAATTATCAGTATAATTTATCAGCTTAACATTCTTTGTAGAAGTTTGTGCTTTTCAAGTATTTTCTGGCAATAAATTTTGCAGTTATTTATCAATGCTGAAACCAACACAGCTCAGTGTGAAGCTTCATGCTGAATGTCTGTACAGATTGTTGTGAGACTTCGTGTTTGCCTACACCGAATGATTCGCCTGTTCATTTCAAAGAAGAAATAATTCCAAAAGACACGTAAGCTGCTTTGTTGACTGCAGGTGAATGAATACATGCTTTGTTGCTGTTGCTTGGGCGTCAGAAAGGGCATCTGTACTGCAAAAGTTTTCGCTTTTGCATCAAAACTTTCGTTAATCTAAAAATCAAGGATGCAAACTAAGGTTTACTTGGGAATGGCTATTAAAATGGTGTGTATGTATTGCAGAACTGTTTTTATTTTGTTAAACTTTATTATTCTTTCTTAAAAAATAACTTTGTTCTATTGCCATTTATTATTTGTCATACCGCAGTGTTTTTGTACTGTAAATCAGGTCACCTGTGGCAGCAAACAGTGACGCAGTTGTAACTCTTCCGAAATTGTCGACGACGTTAGCGGGTGAGACTCCTGATGCTTTGGACTGGTCAGTGGCCGATGTGGCAAAGTATTTCACTGACATTGGGTTTGCTGAGCAGGCGGAAACATTTCGGGCTGAGGTGAGTAGTTCGTGCTTGATTTGATATTCATGCTACTGTAGGGAAATTAATTCTTGAGAATTTTATTTCTCGATACGAGAATTTCAATTCCCAGGAGTCACGGATAACTCGTTCTGACAGTATATATTTCATACATAAACTGCTTTTCAGCTGACCATACATGTATTGTCCATATGATACCAGGTTGTGTCCGGATTTATTGATAAGCTGTCTAGTAAAAACCTGCATTCACATTTGCAGGCTTTCAGTTGTAGGCAGGTACGGTAAGCTGCCGTAGCGACAGTTGGGCTTCTTGTTGAAATTGCTTCTGTTGTTGCTTTTAGTGTTTGTTTAATGTTTATTTTTGGATAGTCTTTTTTTTGTTTGGAATGTGTGATCGATATGAATGAAATAGCTGAGTCTGTGTATTGCAGGTAGTAAACTTAAGATTTGCTAAGAATGTACTGAGATTTTCTTACAATGTCATAGAGTCTATGCAAAAATTACTTGCAGAGGTGATGTATTTTATTTTTGTTGTGCTTTTGGTTCGAGTAACTTTCAATAAATGCTGTGTTCATAACATCTGACAGTAAATACCATACACGGTGTTTAATAAAAATATTGACCCCTTCTTCTTTTTTCATAATTTCCTTAAATGATGATCAATTTACACAAAATTTGTACTGTTTGTAGCTGAAGAAATACTAATTCAAAATATGTCAACAAAATATGGCAGTTGATTAAATATTCTTTTCTAGCCATGACGTAATGCTGATGTCAGACATGCAAATGCGATTGCTATGCATGTTTTTTGTGGCTGCAACTGTATAAATTCAAGAATTTGTCATCAGCAAACCAGATTAAGTTCACCATCGGAGCAGGGTAGTAACTGATGCACCAGTTGAGACATGCAAGCTTGTACTCACGACACATTATGACGTCAGCTTTATGTCACGAAAAGAATAATTAATCAACAGCCATATTTTGTGAAAATATTTTGAATTAGTATTTCTTCAGCTACAACTGATAAAACTTTCGTGCAAGTTAATTGATCATCATTTGAGTGAATTATGAAAGAAAGAAAAAGAGGTCTGTTTTTATGAAACACCGTGTATAGCTACATAATTGAGTTTAAATACAGCACTTTTTGTGCTGATAAAAAAGGAACTAAATTTCACATTGTAGGAGATTGATGGGAAAGCGTTGTTGCTGATGACTCGCAATGATGTGTTGTCCGGCATGTCTTTCAAGCTCGGACCTGCGTTGAAGATCTACGCCCATGTACAGCGACTGCAGATTCATGGCTTTGGTCTGTTACACTGATTGCCCAGTAACCATGGTTCATTAAATCGACAAGTTTGCCAGCACAGCACTGTTTTTCATGACTTTGCAGGATCCTAAAGCACTATTCTAGGGTTTTCCAGGACCAAAATACTGTTCTTTCCAGTAAGAATCACGGCCAATATTATGGACTGTATGATGCTGGTTTCAGGTGTTTTGAGCAAGTTGGTGCACTTAGGACATAAGTTAGTTTACAGTGCTTTTTCTTAGCGAACTAATTAAACATTAATTTTAGTCTCATTAAAAGTCCAGGACTCCGTAACATTTTTTCCCAGAGAATTCCAGGAGCGTGGCCTTCTTCCAGAACTTTCCAACTTGGCAAGTTTTAGCTTTTGAATTCCAGCGCTTTCCAGATGTGGTGTACAAACCCTAATGTGCTTTAGTTGTGGTGAGTTATTAAAATCTTAAGACTGATGAGTTACCAACAATATCCGGTGTAGCGATGCATTTGCAAATGCAATGCTTTATTTGAACTGTTGCTGTTGTTTTTCTGTGATTTGTATTTCGCATTACTTGAAAGACGATATCAGAATAACAGACTGTGGTGCACAGTAAACTGCAACAGTGTTTACACTGTTCCGATAACGATAATAATATTTCCTTAGAATCATAAGGTTATTAAGAGTGTATATTATAGTGTCATTGACACTGTGAAATTTGTAATTGTTTAATGTTTATCCTACGGTACAGTGAATGATGTGCGTTTGCACTATCCTTAACACTGATTGCTTGTTGTGTTTATTTGCATCATATTGGTGCTGGAGTATGTTAAATAGACCAGATGTGATGACAGTTACTCGGGACAGTTGTTTTTCTGTATATACTCAATAAAATGTCACGCATGTTGATATAGTCAGTTCATTGGCATACATTCATTCAAATAATATCCGTAGTGTGTCGTTAAAGTTTTGTCCAGTCTTATTCTTTTCCGGTCTATATGTGCAAGACTGTGCACCTGCAATTTCAGCTTTCTTTTCATGTATAATACTTGTCATACTTGCTGGCTGTTATATATGCTCGATTTTTGATGCTGTTGTCATTAGCGGTATTCATGTAGTAATATATTGCCCTGTGGGTTAGTCATGACAAGGGCTCGCAGTGGGAAAAATAAATGCCAGTATGGTTGCTGTGCTTTTCTTCCTTTCCTCCTCTGAAGCTAGCGTTATTTTGGCCACTGATCGATCCCAACATCAGCGACCACTTGCCTAAATCTTACAAAATGGCCTACAAAGAGTATCGGTATGACTATTCTCAGAATAGAAGTGCTGGTATGCTTTCCAGGCAGCCAAGAAAGTGCCGGTGTGCCATACCTGTCCATACCGTGCCACTTTGAGCCCTGGGTCATATTCATTTGAAAACATTTAGAGGCTGTTACCATGTTATACGCTGGAATCGTGAAGCGACTGAAATGTTCAAGTGAACACTGTAAATTGTTGTGATGAAGATTACCAGCGCAGTGCTGAAAAAATTATCAGTTCTCGCCGTGCTGTCTGGTGTGTTGATTGATTGACTGGTGTGTTGGTTCTTTCTGTTGCAAATACTAGGAACATTCTTTTCAGTGTGTATTTACGAGGGCCATCCCAGTTTCTGGCCTCAACCTATTAGACAACATTTTCCACAATCTATACATCAGTGAAACGTACATCCTTTACGAACGCTAATGAGTCTGTTGCGGATATGACGTCATTGTAATTCATGACGTCACAGAGCATTAAACAGAACCGATTTCCAGCATCCACGAAAGACGCTCGAGTCATTCATCATCATGGATAGTGGACACCATCATTATCAAATTTCAAAACAGATAATAGACACTGGACGTAAGGTCGTTGCTGTATGCAGAGTGGTCTTGGTGTACAAGTCATAGTAATGAACAGCCAGCTGGGTAACTAGACTTTGGACTGCACTGCAGTACTGAAATTTGGGGAAATTGTGCAGGGCTTGCTCCCGGGCCCCTCCCAGCCCCCTGCCCACTAAGGGCCGATGTAACTAATCACAAATTCTGATTGGCCTTTTATTAACACAACTGATATAATTAACAGTTAAATTTTTAGTAAAATTTTTCTGATGCCATCAGATATTGGCATTGCATCGTATTTTGGCTTTAGTGCTTTGATTTGCAGCTACCACAGATTAGGCTATAGTATATTTACAGACCCAAATGAGGAATTCATGAACGTAGATGTCAGGGCTTTCGTAAAATCAGATGCCAAGGAGCTACACTTTGGTAAATCCAGCTACAGACTGAAAAAGTTTCATGCAACAATCAGCCTGATTCAAATGCTGCTTGTGTTAGTGCACCAAATCGTTTCAGCTTAATGCTGTATGACGTCATAAATTACAATGACGTCACTTCCACAATCTGCTCACACGAATATGCAAGGTAGATACCATTTACTGATATATAGACAATAAAAAATTTTTGTCCAAAATATTGAGGCTCAAAACTTTTTGAATGCCCCTTGTATTTGCATGAAGTTGTAATTGACTGAAATGCTCTTATTTGTGGCTAGCACAAATGTAGGCTATTGTTTATTCACATATGCAAATGAGAAATTCACAAACGTATTTGTTAGGGCTTTCACAAAATCAGATGCCACGGGGTTCCACTTTGGTAAACCTAGCTACAGACTGGAAAATTGTCATGCAACAGTGAGACTGATTCTATGCTGTTTGCTTTAGCAGTCCAAATCATTTCGGTTTAGAGCTATATGACGTCATAAATTACAAAGACGTCATATCCGTAACCAACTCGTTAGAGTTCGTAAAGGATGTACGTTTCACTGATGTATAGATTGTAGAAAATATTATTGTCTAATATGTTGAAGTCAGAAACTTTTGGGATGACCCTCGTACAGGGTGGGCCAAAGAATGTCCCAACTTGTTTTTGTCAGAACTTCGTCAAATCTACACCAAATTTGCTAATTTTTGGCACACGGATGGTCAAGACGATAGAAATATGAGGTACACTCATTTTCCAATTCGCCTTATTTATGTCAACACTACCGTGTAAAATGCAGATGCTCCAATTTGTTACATTATGCGGTGATTATCAGTATCAAATTGCTCACCTTTTCATTATTAATTCGACAGAGGGCGCTACGTGATTTAAAAATTTTGTAATATTAAATATTTTTCGCTGAAAATAGCAGACAACAAAACAGCTGACTGATCATCTCAAAACACGTCTAATCCGTGAATGAGTGCTCTGTAGTTTGATCAGTTGATTGTTAATGCCGCTATCAGCCGCAGTGTCACCTCAAAGCCACTGTGTATATTTTGGGCATAAATTCTGATAATTTGTAAGCAAGTTGTTACAAAAACTTATAATTTTGTTAAATAAATCAAATTTTAGTTTATTTTGTGGTTAATCAAGTCACTCCAACTTTACAGGCACAACTCAGCATTATGCAACAATTTGGAACATCTGCATTTCACATGGTAGTGCGTTGACATAAATTAGGTGAGGTGGACAATGAGTATACCTTACAGTGTTTTTCAACCTTTTTGCAGCAACGGAGCCCTACACAAGCGTGAAGATCATTTACGGAACCCCATGCATTTATGCGATGATCTGTGAGTTCAGCGACATAGGCTAGGTAGAAGTTTCGGGGTGTCTGTGGAGACCAATGTCCCCAATGGAGTTGGAATTATTGAGGATCTGGTGGCAAAGCCGCCTTAAACCGACGATTAAGCTGCAGGCAAAGACTTGTTTAATTTGACTGTAATTTTATTTCACATGTAGACAGCAAATCGTTATAGTATTTAACCAAATACATCCTATAAGGCGGTCGCCAATGGCCGTTTAGCCCCTTTTCACCAACACAAAAAATTATCATCGGATCTTTTACGTTTTACATGGAAGCCCTCGGGCAGCTAGCTGCACTGCTGTGTGAGGGTTTTGCAAGCAGAACGTTTTAGGAATTGAAATTCTTTCATCACTAACATTAATAGGCCTACCTTAGTGTTCATTGTTTAATGCAAATACGTTAAGACTGTTAACAGCAAGAAAAAGTATTCAACAATATGCAAAAATAGACAGATAGAATAGAAGTGCTAATTTTGAACTAAATATTTTGTGCTTAGTACTTTTATGGTCTGGTCTGACGTAATTTTGCCCACTAGGTTATATTAAATTATGTTACTTATTGACCAGTCGCGGAACCCTTGGCAGATGCTGGCAGAACCCTTGAGTTCCGCGGAACCTCGATTGAAAATCACTGCTCTCGGCCATCCATATGCCAAAAATTCTCATATTTGGTGGAGATTTGGCGACATTCTGACAAAAACAAGTTTGGACATTTTTCCGGCCCACCCTGTACAATATTTCACAGGGTATAGTAGAATCATGTGAACTTGGTGGGATCTAATGAACAGCTCACTGCAAAATTTAATTATCTGAAAAGTTTGTAAAATCAGTCCATATCTGAAACTAATATGGTTGCTCTCTTGCACTCAGATATCAGCAGGCAAAGGCTTTTTAAAAGTACTGAGGACAACAGTGGTCTAAATTACTTTAAAAGTTATGATCAAAATATGGCAGATTTGTGGCCATTAGTTGCAATCACTACCTGCTCCTCATCTGGTAGTTTCGACAAATGGCACTATTATCGATAAAACAACGCATTTCCGCATACAGAGTATTACACATATAATTCCTTATCACAAGCAAGTCACCCACAGAACAGAGGTAGCACTTGCTCAATGGAATGCAAATTAAACTATTATACAGTAAATGTACTGTGCATGCGACACGCGTTATACTAAGGATAATGCTCCCTAATATGAACAAGTGAATTTTACTGCTGTACAGAATATAGTGCCGACATGTCTACAAATTACAATAAAATCAATGGTGACGTAACAACATACATGTCAGTAATAATAAAATAAGCACTAAAATTATTTTCATCAATGAGTTAATCGTTAGGCACATACGTACTATAACAACCTTTGCCCAACAGTGCAGCTGTTGTCGGAAGAAAATCAACATCGTGACAACCGTGATTGGACGGACAACGGGAGCAGTGCTCTAGCACTGGAGATGCTATGTCCACACACTAGTATTTTCTACATAATAACGTGCTAACTTTATTTCACATTTTACATTTCAAATTATTACTTATGCTTAAATTTCCTTGTGTCAATATTTATAAATAAATCTAGATTTCTGTTACAAATTACAAAAAAGTACTTTCAGTTTCTGTACAGCCAAACGATAAAACACTAACTTGTGTCCTCCCAAAATGAACTTTTAATTGTTAGTAGATTCACACTGCTGTTCAATGACTGCAGATAATTTTATGAACATGTCAACAGAAAAGCAAATAATGCAAGCCATTCTGACTGGTAGTGCCATCTTTCTATTTTGTGTACAGTTTACCGGTCAAAAGAAAGCACAAAGGCTGAAGCAGCACAGAAACTGCTAAACTGGTAATAAATGACACTAACTTCATGAAAGGAAAATTCAAACTGATGCTGAATAAGTAAAATTTTGGATAAACCCATTGAAACATTCACAGATCACAGCAAATCTCAATGCCAATGAAACTGAGTGAGCAGGCAATAGTGTAAATAAACTGAATTCCGAATACAATAGTAACAAATTAAATCACTAACATAAATCTACACATCTGGCTGACTAATACACATTAGCCGAAAGTGCCTTGAAAAATATGTCATAAAATAATTTTTTAAAAGCACATATGCAAACAAAAATATACATCATATGCTTGGCACACGGACCACAAAAAGAAGCCGATAATGATAATTGTGATAAATTTCATAGCTTCATACTGTATTGAGCTATTATTAGAAATTCTTTCACTGTCACTACGGTAGCGGCCCTGTAAAAATTGTCAGCTCTTCAGTGTAGAAGGCAGCAGTTACTGTGAGGTCAGACAATTAAAAATTTGACAAAATTATAACTACAACTGGCTTATCTTTCAACAGATCACGGTGGCAACAATTTTTTTACAGATATGAAATTTCTGAAACATATATGAATATGAAATGCTGTCTCCCTTAATTTTTCTTTAGTTCTGATGAGACCTCCATTTGATGAGCCCAGTGCATGTGTGCCTGACATAATGGTTAATTTATCACTGACAGCCAGCACATAAAACTTCCAATGATTCCCACACAGTGTACGATATGAAACAGTAGTCAGAAACTGTCTGTAAAATCACAGGAATTCTTTCTAACAAACTGTGCTTGTAACATTGCATCTAAATCTGACAAAGCACTGTGTTCCTGGTCCCAAACAACTGTAACGCATCGCGTAACACACCAGACACTAACTGGCTGATGTCGTTGTGATGCTAAATGCTGTGCCGGTGCGGAGAAAAAACTTTCGAACAATTAATCGTAGCTCGGACTTCAAGTCACACAAAACGATATCGCACAGATATGGATAGTACTCCGATGCATGAACCTGAAACTGAACACCACACGACACAGATCATACAGTTCACAGCTGGTAAACAGATGCTCCAAAGCCCAGCATCAACTACATCACAACCAGATAGCCACGGTTCTACAAGGTGGTCCATAAAAAACGTGGCACTTTACTTCTGTCCATATGTTCACTAATTATCATCAGATTTTCAAAATTCTTTCACTGGCACACTCTGCAGACAATTTGCAATAATGTGGTTATTATATATCCCACCACACCATGAATGCGTCTCTACACTACCTTGTGAAATACAAATGAAATATGAATGTATAATGATAAGAAACAAACATTTTGGTAAATGAACAAAAAAAAACACCTCAGACCAACATTGCGGCTAATGATCTGTATGACAATAAACTGTGTGGGTCATTCACTGCAATGTTGGTATGAAGTGTTGTTTTCCATTTTCCTAAATGTTCGTTATTATCGTTAGTTTTTCATTACATTTATATTTCACAAGGTAGCGTAGAGATGCAATTATGGTGTGGTGGAATATATAATAACCACATTACTGCAATTTGTACGCAGTGTGTGTCGGTGAAAGAATTTTGAAAATTGGTCATTAATTGGCAAAGATATGTGCAAAAGTAAAGTGCCACATTTTTTATGGACTATGGTGTAGAATAGTGAATGTGGGTTGGATCTTAAGCTGCTAGTCCCAAAATAATTAGCTGAGTCATAGGCCTTAATTCCACACTAATGACAAGTGTTACGCATACTGCCACGGATTCATTGTAAAAAAAACTGGGGCCTTATGCATAACACCTGAGATTGGCAAGTGTTATGCATATGGCCCAGAATTCTTTACAATGGAACTAATTTATATCATATGACCATTGACATACTGGTACCTGTACTTATCTTTTAACCAGCCATTGCTTGTAATACAACCAGTGTCATATGTAAGTAAGTAAGTAAGATGACCACTAGTAGATGCAATTTAACAGTTAGCCACAATGCGCCGCAATGTGTCAAAAAGCTGCATACATAGCCGAGCCGAGCTTGACTTGGAATCCTATTTTAACAACGTAGCTGAGAACTACCTGATATCAGACTCTTGATTATCAATCTACCATACAGCAAGACTAAACAGACAGTTAGCTCAAGACACAGAGAGGCAACGTACTCGGTCAGCAGAGAGCTTGAGGACTCTGGTTAGAAACAGCAGAACGAGACTGGACCATGCTTCACGATGGCTGTCCGACTGCAGAGATAGGAAGTAACTAAGCGCGTCCTTGCCAACCCTACACATTGCCCAGCACTCACGCTTCAACAAACTGTGCTGGCTCGGTAACAAACACACTCTCACAGTCTGAAATAATACCATAAAGATGGCTAGAGTCAACCTGTAGTCAAAACTGAAAATTCACAAAGGATATTAATATTCAATGTGTTCACCCTAAGGAAAACTTAGATTGTAATTTTTTGGTGTAAACAGGCGTTATCTCTCGTCAAAATATAAAATAATTTTGATGAAATTAATATCTTTTGAATATTAAAAACACTTATTGACAAATAATATCAGATTAACTCAAGCCAATCAGAATAAGACAGGCATTTTTATTCAGCAGACAAATGTAATGAAACTGCTTTGTTGATTCATTTGGATGACATTTAACAAACACCATAAAATGCACCAGTGCCTTTGTACTGCAAGATATAATAAAATAAAGAGCTAACTGGTATCAGCGAATATTATTGGAATTTTTTCCTCAAAGCTGGCGAAACATAATTCTCGGCCTTTGGCCTTGGGTAATATTTTGCCAGCTAATTGGAAAAATATCCAATAACAACCCCAACTAAGGTCACTATTTGCAAAATGGCTGCGGGTCAGGCAAAAACAAAAACAACCACTGTTTAAGTACCTGATAAGCAAGTCCTGGACTGGGGCAATGTGAGCCTGGCGCTGATCGTCCGCATACATTCGGAACAGAATGCGCAGGGCACAGGCGAGGCTTTGCGTTTCCTGCTTCAAAAGGTTTGGCTTCATCTTGCCTTTAAACCCTAAAACACAATCAACAAAATGACGTTTAGAGAGAAATATCGAGAAAAATACAAAAAAAAAATTCAGACGTGCATCAGAAAGTACGTCAAAAGACTCTTGACAAAATATTCCTGCAACGGCATTTATTCAAAAATTTTTTTACAAGTTTTGAAGTGCATATTAGCACTAATTAGACTAGTGACATAATATACAGACGGAGTCACTCATTATAATTTAATGAAATCGTAAATGTATATTAGAGCTGTCAAGGCATTAATTTTTTTAACGCATTAACGCAGTGCATTAATTTTTTTAATGCATTAATTAACGCGTAAATTAATGCACCCAGTCCCATCGAGAGGGAGAATAGGGGGTTAAGTTATCACAGGCCTCGCGACGTTTGAGGGGCCCTGCCTGTCTAATATAGAAAGTTAGAAACAGATTTTTAAACGTATAATCAACAATAACTGACGTCATAGGTAGCATAGAAATCTATTAGCATGTCATCGAAAATCGAAATAATTATTTATTTACAGTAGTGATGAAACGAAAACTACAGTTAAGTTACTCAAATTCATTCGATTGTCAAATGACCGCAGTTTAACGGAATATTTCAACTTTTGCTTCACAAAATTTAGTAAATTAACATAAATTTACGTATGTGCATTAATTTTTTTAAAGCGCGTTAATTTTTCTAATGCGCGATAATTTATTAACGCATTAACGTGTTAATTAACGTGTCAATTGTGACAGCTGTAATGTATATATAAAAAACCAACCGGCTTTCCAGAGAATGTTGCGTTGTTCCTGGTTGCCGTTGAACTGTTTAGCAAAGCCGTGTGACTCCAGCAGGCAGTCAAGCAACTGCAGAAGCTGGTCCGATGACAGGTACTGATACATGCCGTGATCTTCATGCTGAGCCAGCTTTATGCTTGATATGGCAGCAGCAACGACATCCATCTGCGGTGAACCATACAAATGACACGTTGCAATGCAGCCTGATTTTATCATTTCAATAACGCTAATTTTTGACTCGTATCTCACAGCCCTCAGCGGGTGATCATCAGAAACATATGCACCCTGCATTATGTGATGTGATGTAAAAAGCAAAATAAGTGAATTAAGTAAAATGTAGATTCACACAGCGCACACTGTTTTAAAAAAGCCAAATAGGATCATTTAAAAAACTATCAAAGCCAGATCTCTGAGCCCATCAGGTTACAAGTTCAAGAGAGTTGGGTTTGATTACTCGATACAGCAAACGGATTACATAAATAAAAAGATTCATAAGATAATCAACATCACAGAGGCACACCAAAGAAAAGCTAAACTGAGCTTAATGTGCAATGCATTGCACACCCTTGTCAGTTACTGTCAACCACAGCGACATCGGCAATCAGTCGTTCTAACAAAGACAGCAGAAGACACCAAAATGTCAACAAAATAAATAATAAAGGTTGCAACTTGATGAATTTATGTAAGTGAGTGAGTGAGTAGGGTTTAACGTCCGACCCGACACAGTATAGGTCATTTCGGGGACGGCCTTTCCAGGCGGAATGCACACAAACACATAATAATGGAACAGTACGTTTAACCATTACAAAAACACAAAACACAAGATACAAAAAACAAGCTAAACCTAAAATTGTAAGAACTCCATTATATGCATGCATATGTAATTAACATAATGGTAGTTCTAATAATCTTCCCTGTTATCCTCCAGACAGCCATCAATGTGATAATGTTGTCTATTGGAGGACAGGGGGGCGAATTTATATAATTTATTACTTATCAGTTACATGTTTAAATGATATAAACATCAAGAGCAGCAGACCTGTGCAGCAGCTTGGTTCTCGGCGTCCTCTTTCTTGCTGGTCGCGGGAAAGAAGAGAATGTTGTCTATGGTCTGAATGAGTTCCAACTGAACGACACATTTTATCAGCAACGAAGAAAACAACTCATGGTCCGACGTTACTTCTGCACAGAAACATACATGTGACTGACTCATATACCGACTTGACAAAATAATTAAAATAACAAAAAGTTACAACGATGATAAACTCATCCCGACCGAGGTCAGCCACCTTGACGTGGTGGTGGGGCTTTGCTCAGATGATCCGAAAGATTTCTACAAACTGGAGGATAGGAGCATACTAAGAGCTGACCAAATACGTGAGAACATTTACTACACGTTACCAGTGCTTTTGTGCTGGTTTCGGCTTTACAGCCGACTACGGTTTTATAGCCATCTACTTACGGCCTCACAGCCGTTATTTATGGCTTCACAGCCGTCTACGGCTTTATAGCCATTACTTGTAACCTGTGGTTACTTTTGGGGACGCGCATTGGGCCGAACTGATACGGCCTCAGCGCTGGGCAGGTGTAAGAGCCTGCCCACCCCGAAGGCAAGGCAAGGCAAGGCAAGGCAAGGCAAGGCAAGGCAAGGATAAACTCATTTCAAGGCTGGGTGATTGTAAATTTGGTAGATCTAATCCAGTAATGCAGCCAGCAGAGTGAAATAAGTTTATTTTCACTGTTGGCTCCCCGGAAGATTCCATAAATTCAAAAGGATACTCGAGTGAGGGCACCAAATAAGGGGAGTGGGGTGGTAGAAAAATTAGCGATTTATAGCCAATAAGTAACCATATCTCAGAAACGGTGCAAGATAAGGCCAAAGTTAGTATTGATCACTAGTACAAAGTTGTATACATGTTTTTGATTGGCAACAAACGTAATGAATGAACTTGGATGATCTTGACACCAAAATGGGGATTTTATTTAAATGATTTTGTGACACAGTCGAGCAGTTCATAATCAATGCTATTATATATGACCAAATGCAGTCCTTCAAAATAACTGCAGATAGAAATTTTGAAAAACTACAGTACAGCAAGTTCAACACAAAGCGGAAAATCCAGTCATCACTATCATGCTTAACATCTGTGAAGAAGAGTGACAAATAACAGAGAACGCACTTGGTCGTGGAAGTTTGCGATCTTTGGCGTCTAACGAGCTCGCACTCAGCAAGCTCAGATTGCTGTCAGCTCGTTCCAGTGCACCAGCTGACGGTGGCGTTGACTCCTAACAGTGCATCACACATTCAAGCACAGTCACCATCGACTAATGTACAAATAGGAGACCGACATCCAGGGGTCAACAGTAAGTATTAATTCCCACAAGTTTCGAAAACTGAAAATACTAGTGTCTGCTGTCTCAGAATCATCGGACTGATACTTTCGATGCAAACAGTACAGCAACAGATAACTAACAAACAAAAGTCATGTCAACCAAAAGCTGCATCAACAATCAGATGGGGCTCTTCTCATATGGATTTAGGAAACAACACATGAGGTTACTCAATGAAATTAGCATCAAAATGCCATGGTGGTTAGTAATTTTATTGTAAACAAAATGTAAATACAAAAATTTTGTTAAAAGTAACAGATCATCATCATCATCATCATCGACAACCGTGGGCTCAATGCCCGTTGGGGTCTGACGCCATTCTTACTATCGCTGCCCACCGCTGCCTATCTAGGGCAGCGTGGCTTAACTCCTGCAGGGTTGTCCCACACCACTGCTCAATGTCATCTGACCATTCTCGGTGAGACCGTTCTCTTTTATTTGAACCATCCATC